>Ga0209702_10003624_pt1 | contig 23970 bp, 21 predicted proteins | sample FRY01_FD_187210 | JGI IMG/M metagenome (GOLD analysis project Ga0209702, IMG submission 187210) | Freshwater microbial communities from Lake Fryxell liftoff mats and glacier meltwater in Antarctica - FRY-01 (SPAdes) (version 2) | ecosystem: Environmental > Aquatic > Freshwater > Ice > Glacier... | reverse complement strand
TATGTACTTTATCCGTTTGTGAGTTCGAAAAAAAGTTCAAGCGTGATAAATTGAATTTGTACTCTTCAAAAATTTAATTGCTGGTTTTCATTGTATGAATTTCGTTGATATTGCTAGTACAGGTGCTCAGTTCTATTATGGTGCGCTACCATAGTCCAATTGTGTCAATTTCAGTTAGTCCGTCCCCAGCGCCACACGCCACGCGCACTGGACAATCTTACATGATCTCGACTTCATCAGATGACAATCTTTGGAACGCCGAAATTTATCGATGGTGGATCAAGTTCAAATTGTGTGCAATTCATGTTCGTGAAAACAAATCAACCTGATCCGAAATATGTGCTGTAAAGGGACAACTTGGTCTCATATCTGTCACAAACACACAACCTCGCCAAACCTCATATGTATATACATATATATATATACATATTAATATATACGTATGTTTTTGTACATATATATACATATTCATGCACCCATACATACATACACACAAATGTACATTGGTACATAAATTGTTAAATATGTATTCGTATATACATATGTATACATATGCATGGGTAAAATGCGTATACATATATGTGTTTATGTATACACACATATACACACGGACCGCCTTTGTCGAGAAAATTCATACCAGTATCGAACATTTGTCTGCACGTCTAGGTGCCTGAAGAAAAAGAATGAGCCATTTGTTGGATGATTTACTTTTGACAAAATTCCGGGTAGTTTTGTTCGAATACCTCATTTTCGAATGGTCTTGTATGGTTTCTCATTTGCACCTGTCAGTGTCTCGGTGCATGTGAGTTGGTGGGTGTGTTTGCTTGCTTGCGTGTGCATGCGTGTGTGTATGTGTGTATCAGTGTGTGCAGTCCTCTGTGGTTTCACGTACGCAGTTGCATGTGTGAGATTGAGCGTGATTGTGTATGTGCATATGTGTGTGTGAACATTTTTGGGTTTTTGTGTGTGTATGCATTTGTTTTGCATATGTTGTGTGTGTAGGTATGTGTGTGCGTGAAGGAGAAAGAGTTTGCGTCCATTTGTTGATACTTTCCCCTGTAGTTGCTGAATCGTAACTGTTCGTGTGTGTGTGCATTTGTGTATTTTTAATTTACATGACCCTACGTAGGGAACTTCAATGAACTAATGAGAGAGAAGTCACTCATGCACATTCTGAGTACATGTATAAGTTGGACATGATTGACATATGCGTGTGAAGAGACTAAAATTTTAGTATAACATGCCTCGATATCGTACTGAATGAGTATGACTCATGTATGATATCCAAAAGCAATTGAACTGTTTGTTCGTATTATGAAACTTATTCATTTGTGCATGTATTCGAAATTCTTGCTGGCTGGCATCTCAATGTGAACAAACACTTGTATTGGCTTTATTTTTCTCTGTTCCATCTTGAATCTCCCCATTTCCCTTTCGCTCTCTCTTGCTCTTTTCCCCCGTCCCATCTTCCATCCCAACCTCCTATACTCTATCCCTCTCTTTCTCTTTCTCTTCCCTCCTTTTTCTTTCTCGTATGAACTGTCTTAGCAAACCTAACAACAACGTATTTTCGCTCACCCTCACCCTTCCTTCCAAAATTTTTAGGTAAACTCAAAGTATGCGACAAAAGATTGGATTCTTAACACATTGTAACTAATTGCCACAAGCTGCGAACCCCTGCTAATCCCTGCAACATACTACTACACGCTGAAAGACACTACAACACGTTACACCATCTATAACACTTTGCAGATCATGGAAACCCGTAGTTACAATCTGGATCGCACTGAAAGACCATTCAAAAAAAAAAAATACAAAATTTTAACAAAATTGGCACAGTTCAGGAGCAAATTTCAGTCATCAACATGCTCATTTCGTGTGTTACGGGATTCATTGCGATACATGTGAGTGAATTATAGACTGTAAATTAAAGTATTTTCAAAATTTGGTGCTTCGTTTGTGCTTCTTTTTCTGTGAAACACCTTGCACATTATCCTTTTCACAAACACACAAAAACCTACACAAAAATGCACACAAACCTACACGCACATGCAAAAACACATACACGCATGCATACAAACATAAATACACAGACACATAAAAACACACATGAAAACAGATGTGCAGACACTCAGAAACAAACAAAGACACACACGCATACATACAGACACATGCAAAAGAAAATACACAAACACACAAAAAATCACATAAGCCTCTGCACTTCATCTCAGGATATGGTATTGTATGCTTGTATGCAAAATTTCCAATGTGAGTAAGTTTGTGTGTATGTTTTTGTTTATGTGGTTATTAGAGGTATTCGTTTCAATTTTGTTGATACGTTACTTTTCAGCTTCTATTGATGCTTATTTATTGCAGTGTATTGTAGTTTGTTGCAGTGGGTTGCAATGTCTTGTAATGTGCTGCATTACGTTACAGTATGTGGCAGTGTGTCGTATTTCTTCTTTTGATTCATGATTTTTGCGAATAATTGATACCAGTGCGTTGCAGCTTGTTTCATCAGCAAAGTGTCTTACATTGTGTTGTAATGGGTTGTAGTGTAATGTAGGTTATTGGAGTGTCCTTAATGATTGTAACCATGCAGGCTCTATTGGTATTAGTCTGGTGGGGCAAGTTGCAGAGTACTGCATTAAATCATATAATGATGTAGTTTGTTGCAGAGTTTGGCAGTCGGTCGGAGTGTGTTTCAGTGTATTGCATTGTGTTTCAGTGTGGTGCGGTGTGTTTCAGTGTGTTGCAGTGTCATGCAAATTTTCTGAGATAACCAACAATCACACACAAAAAAAGACAAACACACATGACACAACATCGCAAGCCTGGCTGTGTGTGTTTTTTGTTTTGTGTGTCAGTGAGTTTGTGTTTGACGTGTGTTTATACACGAGTGGGTGTGTTGTATGTGTTTGTTTGCATGTGTGTGTGTGTGTGTTATATTCTGTGAGTGTGTGTGCGTGTCTGTTTGTATGAGTGAATGAGTATGTGAGTGCTGGGTTATGTTGTGTGTTTGTGTGTATGTAAGTGTGTTTGTTTGTGTGTGTGTGTATGTTTGTGGTTGTGTATGTGTGTATGTTTGTGGTTGCATGTTTGTGTATATTTGTGTGTGTGCGTGTGTTTGTTTCTTCAAGTTTGTGATGTTCTGTGGGTGCGTTTGTACGTGTGAATGTTTATGCTTGTGTGACAGCATCAGCATTCGCATTTACACTAAAGTCAATGCCGATTTCCTTGCCTTTGTGTGTGCAAACACATTAGAACTCCTTGAATTATTGTGGGACTTATGCTTACATGTATATGTTCAAATGAATTTTGATTTTATGTATAAATACATGTGTATACATATATTTATGTATATATCGAAGCTTGTTTGTATATATACAAGTATTTTTACGTATATGTACATGCACATAAAGGCAGGTTTTGTGTATTCTAATCCCTCTCACACACACGTACAAACCTGTCTAAAATGCTTAAACACAAAAAAATTAACCAAACACACAAACACAAACACACACAGACACACACCAACACCAAAGAACACACACAAATGAGTACGTACAAAACACACGTACACTCTCACCGACCACACACATCGCGAGCTTTACGAAATGGAACCCTCAGGTTTTGGTCATAGTTCGCATTGGCATCTGAACTTCCATCTTGTCCTCATTGGACTGCATCGCTCAGATGTTGGCTTTTGCAAATCGTGTTGGTGTAGCCATGTTAATGTGACCTCCTGTCCCTGCATGAGTTCTGGAACTACTGTTAGTGTCACGCTGCAAAAGGTTGTACCCGTCTGGTAAGCATGGCAGTGAAACTGTGACTGATGAGCTACAACTATGATTGCCAAATGATATGTCATGCAACCCGACGGCCACTCTTTCACGCAGCCTGCCTGTCCTCAACGTGTCGTTCAAAGTCCACGCATTGTTTGTAAATCTTTGTTCGGGATTTTCTGTCACGCTGATACGGTTAGTCGAACCCGAACTTGTTGGATGGGACCCCTGAAGACGCCTGAATGACAACGAATCATTTTCATCAAGTCCTTTGACGCTCTAGCGCACTCCTAAGAATTTGGCGGGAAGTATACTGTGCTGGACCAGGCCATGGGACGCCTGGAATGGCCCCACGAGATGATCGAGGTTTATTTCGAAACGAAGATTACAAAATTCACGCTGGCATTACATTTTGCAAGGCTGATAAGATAGCGAGCGGTATTTTGTGTTCATGTGCCAGACATGGCGGTCTTGAGGTTGACAACGCGGTCATGTTGTGCGGGGAAATAGGCGATATCTTTGAGGTATCCTGCATACGGGAGGACACCAGCGGGCACGCACTCGTAGCTCTCCAGCATTTGAATTGCATGTGTAGTACGCTCGAGGATGATTGTGAAGTTTTGTTGACGTCGACACCGTTGCCCGAAACCATGCCCATATTCATGAGAATGGAGACGCATTCCCGGTCAAACTCCACCATAAAGTGTAGTTTTATGTCGGTCGTTTTAGCAATTGGTTTTTTCCAGCCGTCCTGCTCGGAAATCAATTTGTCCACGATTTCATAGAGAGCAACAGTTCGAGCACGGCCCAGCGGCATTTCAATCACCTTCAGACGCATACACTCGTTTTGGTTGTTCAGCATCATCTGAGTGACGAGGGCTCCGTTTTGTTTCATGCTGAGTACGTGGGACTGCACTTGCCTACAGAGCTGAACAGCACCTGCCTCGCCGGCAGTAAAAGAGTTCTGAAACACCAAGAAGGGGGAATACCATTTGATAATGAAGGTGGAGGCCATGGACCACTGTTTGTCCACAATGTACCCCAGCACCAATGTATGGATGACCTCTGTTGCTACCCAGCATTCCTCAGAGTCTGCATGTTCGTATTTTTTTCGGAGCGCCTTCGAATCATCCAGCATGAAATCCATGCATTGCGCGAGGGTCTCGTGGGTCTTCTTCCCTGAAAGCATGGGGGGCAGATCAATCGCCTCGCCTGCACCACCTGCTAACTCGAAAATCACATGGCCACCGGTCGACACGAAGCCCAAATAATTTGAACACATCGACTTGTGCCCACCGCGCTTCCAATGCTCCGTCTGGCACTCTAAATTGCAGTACTGTGCGTTGCGGCACTTGCCACACACCTTGAGCGCTTTCTTGCTGTTGCCGGCAGCTTTGCCGCCGTTGGAGCAGACCAGATCAATCTGTGCCATGCCTTGAGGCGTCCGCCGATGCGATGCCATCGTCGGACGATTTTGGATGCTTGGCGGGAAGTATACTGTGCTCACCAAAAGATACTTTCCGCCAAAAACTCTTTCAAAAACTTCAAAGTTTCAAAAATCCTATACAGAGACAAGGAGGATCATGAAATTAGATATGGTGGGACAAGGAAATGTTTCAAATCTTGAAAAAAAAAAATGAGGGGTGCATCATTCAACAGACGGGCATGGATGAGTGAGGTATCCTATCCTTTAATATACGAGAATGGGTGCACCATTGAAGATCCAAATCGAAACAACTATCGTTTACGTGAAGACGCCTTACAGGTTCCAGAGTGTACACATACACCATATGTTGACCTCATGCTTTGCAATGGCGTGGACATGTTTTGCTGTAATTCTTCATCTTCGGGATGTTGTGCGCACTTGGATCAATTCGCACGGATTTGGTCATCGTCAGACCGTGCACAATGGCAGGAAAACAGAATTAATTTACAAGTCTTTGATCGACGATTTGGCAATCGAGACGTTTCCATTTTGACCTTGCGCATGCGCGACTTGACACCTACCGAACCGTCGATGCCAAACACTTACGGCATCGACGGTTCGGTAGGTGTAGCCACCACTTCCGTGTTTTACATCATCACATCCGCTGCGAGGTTTATCACGTATCTGGCGGCCCCAATTGACAAATTTGGTACAGAGATGGACAAGACTTGGATTTACGATTGAACAAACTCCAGCCTGCTGGTCACTGACGACGCCGGAAACTCATGTCTGATCCGCGTCATGTTGGATTGCCCAAGTTTGGGGAGGGAGTGTGTAAATTTTGACTACTCAGGAATCGTGCACACTCTCTCATATTTCAGCAATTCTCTTGGTATTGTTTTGGAAAGGCACGTCAACATCTACATCAGCGAGCACTTTAACCACAGCATACGGATGGTGGTTCGTGCAATTTTGACATTTTTGAAGGTGTATATATATTTACATATACACATATATGCACACATTTATACCTATATATCTATATATACATATGTACATATGTGTTTACGTATCTATGTCAAAACAATTATATAAATATGAATATACGCCTGTATATATTAAATATGTATATAAATGTCCATATATATATCATATATATGTATGTAAGTATATACGTATATGTATCTGTATTTTAATATTCACATAGACATGAAAATACGTGTATATGTATAAAAACATATAAATGAGTATATATGCATCCATACGAATAATGTACATTGTGTATATATATGTGCATATATATGTACACATGTGTACATATGTATTCTGTATATCTATACATACGCATGTATATATGTGTATATGTATTGATGTGAAAATATCTATATAAATATGTATATACACATGTAAATACATATTATATATATGTATGTTGCTATACATATCATATATATATATGTACATATGTATATCTATGTATATGAATTGTCATATTCATATAAATATATAAATACTTTCATTTATATATAAACATATAAATGGGTATATGTATACATCCATACGTATCATGTACATTGTATATATGTATTTACACATATATGTAGGTATATGTACATATATGTCCATATATATGATAATATGTATATATGTGTATATATTCATGTCAATATATGTTTATATGTATAGATATACACATATATGTATATATTCCATATGTATTTGTAAACATATGTATACATATGTAAACATACATATCTATATATACAAATACCGATGTATGTGTTCATATTTTTTTGAAATGCTCTACACATATACAGATATGCAGGTATATGTTTTATATATATGTATTCATATATTCATATATATATTACGTATATTTGTTTACATATTAAATATACATAGGTTTTCATATATAAACATATGTATATATAGATATGTATGTATATATTTGTGTAAATATATCCATATATATGTATAGTCACAAAATATACATAAGTATATTTACATACATACGTATAATGTACATTTGTATATTTGTATATGTATATCTTTATGTATACCAATATGTATATATGTATATATATATATACGTATTGATATATACATATATATATACACATATATATATATATATTTGAATCTGTCCGGCAACAAGGAATGGGTTTATGTTGATGAAGCAGTAATGCCCTGATGCCTCATTCTACTAACCAGGTTGGCGCTTGAAACGGACACGACCATGATTATTTGCGATCGCTTGAACTTCTGCATCCGCACGGTCGAACAGTCTCACAGACGTGTGTACTCCGTGGCACTCGATGGTGGTCACCGGCCTTTTGACTTTCAAAGCAGAACATCCTGTACAGAGGGTGATTCCAATGCCAGGTTCTTGGATTTTTTGCATTGGCTCCCATCAACAGCAACAATATCATGTTCGTCGCCATCAGCAACAACAACCGTTTGCGAATGATTCCAAGTTAGAGCGGGAATGCACATTTCTCGCATGGAACTCCGAGCCAGGCACAATTCACGGTGAGGGCACAAGTGCTTATGTTATTGTTCCGAGTGTAATGCCACCTGATGAGCATAAACGACTGCTATTTGCAGTGAGGGTGAACAAGTGCTGACGTTGAATTCTCAAAAGTTTGTCTTTTGCCTTGCCTAGCTATGATTTTATTATTGCTGATAGTAGTGACTGATATTGGCTGGAACAATCTCAATTCTCATCTTTTTTCAATTTGAACCCAAAACTCTCGTGTTTTCAAATTGCTCTAATTTATATACGCGTGAATATCAGGTCACTTCATAATTATCTAGATTCGTCATTGTGCATTCATGAACTGGAATTTATATTTTCTAGAGAAACCATATGATTTTGAATGAGGGAAACTGAGACCTTGAAACTGAGGTTTTGATGTTATCATGATTATGTTACGTTTTTGTCATGGACATATTCTAGAACTGGGTGTCTAGTTTCACAGGTATTCTCTAACAACAATTTTTTGTTTGAACTTGAAGGAGTATTCCGACACAAATGTACACGTTGCGTGTCTGTTACTGTACATGCAGATTTGCGTCTGACGATGTCATACAGTGTCTGTTGCTGGAATGTGTCGTTGGCCACTTGGCTTGTCTATGGTTCTTACCTTGTCCTTGGTGGTTTAAAACAAACAAACACTCAACGGGTTGTCGGAAGATTCTGCTGTTTTACTTTTCCGAGACGGACAAAGAAGGACTTGATTCATAAAACGCTCTGAATCAGGCAGTACAAAATATCTTGTTCTGTTCGTATTACTTTTGCTCACGACAATCAATTTGTTGCAAATATTGCATAATTTAGGTCAATATTGCATGGGTTTTTCGAAACAAGTTGTCTGATTGCGACAACAATGTCTTCTGCAGAGTTTTTTTCATTTGGCATATAATTCGCGAATCGTACTTGGTCTCGACACGTGTCACAACTATGCATAAAAACCCCTCAAAATATCCTTCATAGACTACAACAAGATGATGACTGACGGATTTTAGAATTGATACCAATCCCAAACCGGATATCAAGCTTCAAACGGCGTGATTGGTATCTCTGGTATGAGCAGCGGGCGAAGTTTGAATTTCTGACACATCAGTTGGAGTCAGTTCATAGGACCCGAGAAAATTTTCCTCCACTTTCATTTAAAAACGGTCTTGTGTAATTGACAATTGAAATTTTTTCTTATTATATATCGTAAATCCGTCGCTTTATCAAGCCATGAAGCCGCGAGCAATCCTTTAAAAATCATTTATTGTGACCTCTGGATGTGAAATGTATTTTCAAGCTTTTTTTGTCCTGTCCGAGTCGGCCTTGTACACAATGGACGGATTTGCCGAAACTACGAATTATCAGTTTTCATTATATTGTAAATCGAGTACTTCTTATATAAGTGATAATATGATTTGCATGATTTGGTTTTAATAATATGACAAAACTGGAGTATATTCAATGAACTCCTCACTCGTTGGACACTATAGAGAGCCATATCAGAAGGGTGTGACAATTGTATTGTAATAAGAACCCTTTGAACTGTTTGAAGACTAACGCTGCAAATGTTTGCATAATTTTCAAGAATAGGTCTCAAAACAACAATTTACATGTACAATTGAAAAGCTGAGACCTCTGGTCCTGAAAATGCCAAAATGCACAATTGTTGAAAAGCATCACAGGACCGACCTTCAACGTGCAAATTGAGTGTTGATGCCCAAATTTTTCGGATATTATGACAGCTTATCAGTAGTGACAAATGTATTGACCTTGTTTGTGGTGTGAAGTAATTTCTTCGAAAATGTTACCGCGTTCCTAATTTCTTACACGGGTGTTTTGTGTCCGACCTTATTCTAACAAAATAAGTTGTGAGAGTAGAGTTTTTATTGAAAACTAACATTGCGTATTCCAGGGCCACGGAGGTAAGTATCCCCTGGGAACCCCTGGGAATCCCCTTTGCTATTATAGCCATCGGTCAGCTCTACAAGTTTGCTCCCTCGCCCATTCCAGGGGACCTAAGAAGAGGTCCAAGTCACCAGTCACACGTACTCCAACATACAGACACGTATGGACAGGCCCAAGTCTGAAGTAAGGGTCAACATTGGAGTAGCATAGACCATCCATGGCAGCCGTGTTTTCATTGTAACAAGTTTTTGTATTTACGAAATCTGCTACCTCAGAGTATACGACTATGTCTGACTGTCTTAGTGCGCTGATGGGCCAGCCAGCGAGAGTCAAGTGTATTCTAAGCGGTCTCAGATGGAAAAAAAAATCAACATACCTATCAAGTCTATACGACCACTGCTTGGCGACTCACCAACCTTAGATATAATTAACAAAGCAGGTCCTAGTGGATGAAATGGAATCCATTTGATGTGAAAGATGTTTATTAATAACAGAAAGTCCTAAAACCCCTGGTCACTATAGTCACCTAATATGGGTCCTCAGAATGGAATCCACTCTAGAGGAGGGGAGAAAGGACCGTTCCGCACGGATATAACCCCCGTTATTAAAAAAAAATCAAGGAGAAAACAGTATGGATCACGGTCCAAAGTCGCCCCCATGGCGAACCAAGGTACCAAACTTGGAGTTTAAACCCTACCTCTCGTTATGAGCGCATATGCGGGTGTCGGGTCAAAGTACGTTCACGAAAGAGAAAGTGGGTGATAGTGGGGTCTACTTTGTGAGTGGTAAGGTTCAAGTGCCTTTCCTCTTGAAATATCGTTTCCATCTCCATAGATGGAGGGTTGAATGGAGTATGTTGCACCGGCGAAGGTTCATGTTTTTTTTGGTTTTTTTTGGTTTTTTTTGCTTTTTGGTTTTGATTTCTTTTTTCCATGGTGGTGTTTGGTCAAAGTCAGGGTGAAGAATGGGAGAGGGGAAGCAGAGCTGTTAAAGGGCACCGCTGGATAAGGGGCCAAAAGGGGTACACAATGGACATTTCCATATCGTTGAAGGGATTGTATTGAGGGGGGGAAGCAGGCTGTCTGCATTCCAGCCGACGTTACACATGTCACAAAGAAGCACTTTTTTCTTGTCGTAGGGCCTTTGTCAGACCGGACACTGTTTATCATCAGAGAGGGGACTGGCCGAAGTGGAAAAGATTAAGAGTAAATTTTGTATTGAAAACTGATAGTGGGTATCTTAGGGATGCAGAAGTTACTGGATTCACCCTCGCAAACCCTAAGCAATCCCTCCGCTTTAACACCCATTGGTCAGGTCCACCAGTCTCTGCCCTCGCCTGTTCCGGAGGACGTAGGAAGATATCCCAGTGACTGTTTTACGCAACTCGAACATAGAGAGATGTCTGGACAGGCCCAGGGCCGTAGTGGGGGTTATCCGAGGAGTAGTGAAAACCGTCGTCATCAGGTTTCATTTTTAAACTACCTCAGGGCAAATGGCTTATTCTCAATTTCTCAGTGCGCTACCGGGCCGGCTAGGGAGAGGACAGTTTGTCCTAGACGGTCTTGGATGGAATGAGAAGAACCAGCGCACCTATTACTCCTATACGACAACTTCCTGGTGACTCTCTCAGGACCCTGAAATGTAATTAACACGGCAGTAACTGGAGGCCGAATGCAATTCCCCAGGGTCCTGTAGGACAGGGGGGGGGACCGGTCCGCAAGGACCAATTCCCGAACAAAAAAATTGCAAGAAAAATAAATCCTGAAGTAAAAAGTTGTCTGGTCGAGGTCCCAATTTCCTCCTTGAGGGCAAGTTGCTTTCCTTGTCCAAGGAAGCAATTTATTTGTCCTTTGTTTCCCGCGATTTCCAAAAAAGTTGTTTGAACGAAAGGAATCCACATCAATAATGGCAGCAGATTCAATAAGGGCACCTGCGCTGGCAGTATCGCTATTGACTGCATGTGCAAATGCTGATCTGGCAGCAACCGAAGCGTCGCTATTGACTGCATGTTCAAATGCTGCGCATCTGGAAGCAACCGAAGCGTCCTTTGCGGAAGAAAGGTTTGAAGACTTTCTCAGCGTTTTGAAGCAGCGTAAAGATGCCCGTGATACTGTGAAAAAATACTGTGCTCAAGCAGCGCGTGAGGCTTTCAAGTCGAAACAGAATGGCACGTTGCAAACAGAGAGTAAAAAAAAGAAGCGGAAGAACAAGGTGGTGGTGAGAACACCTGTTTCACTTGTGCATTCACTCAGCTCCGAACATGGCGACAGTCACATTCATCCTGTGCACCAATCACAGTTGAAAAAAGAATCCAACTCAATAATGGCCGAAAATTCTTCAAGGGCACAAGGACTGCCAGTGCCACTATTGACAGCATGTGCAAATGCTGCGCATCTGGCAGCACCCGAAGCGTCCTCTATGGCAAGGAAGTTTGAAAAAATGTTCCGAAGGGCGCAGCAGTTTGAATCTTACCATTCACTTGAGCAGTCACCTGGCTCCGAACATGACGATATTCACATTCATCCTGTGCACCAAACACAGTTGGAAAAGGAATCCACCTCACTAATGGCAGATAATTCTTCAAGGGCACAAGGACTGCCAGTGCCGCTATTGACAGCATGTGCAAATGCTGCGCATATGGCAGCACCCGAAGCGTCCTCTATTGTAAGGAAGTTTGCAGAAATATTCCGCAAGGTGCAGCAGCTTCAATCTGCCCCTTCACTTGAGCAGTCACCTGGATCCAAACATGACGATATTCACATTCATCCTGTGCACCAAACACAGTTGGAAAAGGAATCCACCTCACTAACGGCAAAAAATTCTTCAAGGGCACAAGGGCCAGTGCCGCTATTGACAGCATGTGCAAATGCTGCGCATCTGGCAGCTTTCACGGCAAAAATTGACAACCCTCTACCCGGATCTGCAGCACCATTTCCATTGTGCGAGCGCATGCAATCCTCTACAGGTAAATGAAAGGCTATTCTTGTCAAACTTGTTCTGGATTGTCATTTGCTACGTTATTGTTTATATGTCTTAGTTTGTCATTTTAATTTGTTGTCTTTGCAATCGCTGGTACAACATCGAAACATTGGTTGCTGCATCTTGACAGTGAAGGTTGTTGTATGCCAGAGTGCGTAGCATGGATTTAAAGGTCTTGTTTCCAGTCAAATTACATTTGGTTGCTTTTTTTGCATGCATACAAACACAATCACTCGTGCTTACATTTGCGTCTTGATTCAACTATCCTGGTTTATCTCGTTTGGGTGCTTTTGAACATACAGCATCTAGCCCTGATGGGTGATTTTCTTTAGAATATGCATCTTTGACTGTGCTTGTAAACACTGGCTTCCTATTGATTTTCTCAAGTCCATGTTGATGTTTTGATGTTGGTGTTTCGATTTTGTTTTTGACATCATCAAGAACTTAGTTTGAGCTCACTTTTTTTTTGATAGAGTTTTTTTACGGAACTTGATCCTATGTTCATTTTTGAAATTCATCTTAATGATTGTTACACTCATGCATTTCGAATTGACATTTGGATGGTTATTTGTAATGGGATGAAACGTAAAAATTTCAGTATAGTTTCTGACATGCTGTTCCTCGTGCTAACAATATTTGTCGTGCAAACCATGTTTTGCAGGTGGAGGCCCGCATTCGTCCTGCCAAACCAAACATGGTAAGTCCATGGAATGTATGCGATGTGAGGAATTTAAAGGAACACAGACAAGCACCGCGGCTGCAGATTCCTGTGGATTCAATTCATCCACCGGTGGACAGAAACTGAAAACGAAATGCCAAAGCGCATCCTGCCCAAAGCATCATCAATCAGCAGAAACGAACAATCACTTGCCTAGTGCACCAGACCTCTGGGACAGCAGTTTCGAAGTGATGACTGAAAGTGCCGCCACCACTAATGCAATTCATGCTGAAACAAGCAAGCAGGAATTGCAGTTCCAGGTCCAGGCCTCTCTCGAGCACTCTCATTTTAAGGTTCTGTCGAACGAGTCGCAATTGCACGTACATTCCGCTTTGCCAGATGTGAGAGGAAGTAGCATGGACGGGATACGTTGCCCAGCACCCCAAAATATTCGTAGGAAGGTAGAGTTCACGTGCATGGCTTCTCAAACATTGCACATGAGTGGGCTGCAAATTCTTGGAATGGAAACACACTCGCATTCTAACGCCCTCTCCCAAACAATATTTGTGAAACCCAACTTGCAAGACGTTTCGCAATTGCAGTTTTCAGCCTCAGCAGCAGTATCGATGATTGCAGCACCTGCAGCGACTCTTTGTTTGTCGCAGCATAGAGATTCTCCAGGAATATCTGCTGCTTTGGCTTCACCTACAGATGTGAAAACAAATCTTAGTTCACTTTTTTCAGGTATGTGGTGGATCGTCGTTTGCAATTTTTTTGAGTTTTGGTAAAGGCAGGCATCATTGTGCAAGAGGTCACTTGATTGGTGTTGGAGCAAAAAGTGACAAAATACACTGATTTGGCAGGTACCAGCAAATTGCCAATTCCCCCGTCCAGTGCTTGTGCTTCGAACAATTCGGATCTGTCTGTTCTCAGAGCTCGAACCTGTGTCAATGCAGGTTCCCTTGGTAAGCCATTCACCTGAGATATTTTCTTTCGCCTTCTATCACTTGGCAATTTTCCACTGTGCACTGCTAGTGATCACCTCTTTCATATTTGTAAATTTTGTTCGCCTTGCAATCTTGAGGGATTTTTCGTTCAAGCTTCTCCGAAAGGTTATTGATATTATGCACAACATTATCGCGGAATGTGTATCAATAGGCACGTACGTGGCATTGTATTGTGCATTCTTGAATCGAATTGTTTTGTTGTCTGGTGTGGAACAAAATATTATTTGTTGGAACTGTTGACGGTTGCCACATAGAATCATCGTTCTATACTATTTCTTGTCTATCATACCAAACCATTTCATCGGTCAGCATTGCAGTTGTATATTTGAGCATATGGTGTATGATCCTTTATTATATTTACAGAGTACGATCCTTTATTGTATTTACGCTTTTCTTTATGAGGCGCTTCAGAAACTTGGTAACTTGATTTTTCAATTTTGACAAAACACTTTAATATTGGCTTTTATTTTTTTATTTTTGAAAACTTTCAACGAGAAATGTGTAATTAATTATTGCTCCTGTGCTTCTTTGGTGTCGCCATTTTTTGTTGTATTATGTTTGCAAGTTTCAAGTACTGGTTATTTTCCCTTCTGTTGTTTGTTCAATATTATTCCGTATGTTCCATTTTTATAAAATTGCATTTTCAGTTTTCGATTAATTGTGGTACATTGTCTTGACCAAATTTTTTTATTTCAAAGTATGATTATTTTTAATACCCGCAAACAAATATCGGATGTATGGAGGAAATCTACATGCAGGGTATTGGGTAACATACAATAACGGTTTTTTTCTTGTCTGTATTCAACTGCTTTTGTGTTTTGAAAACTTGCAGGCATCAACGTGCATATGTCACCCGGGCCGCTGAAGGGCAGTGAATGTGCCAAGCAAATGGTGTCCATGGTTGGAAATCAGTTTTCAATCAAATCTCTGCAAGATAATCAGGATTCACCCGCATGGAAAACAGGTTTGAATTTGAGGAAGAAGTCATTTGATTTGAAATGGAATTACATTAGAAAGAAGTAATTTTATTTCTAAATATGAGTATTTTTAACATCCTCCAAATCTGTAGCAGTCAGACTGGAGTATACTCACTTGTAGAGTATTCGGTCACATACAACGATGACTTTTTTTGTCTTTGTACTCTACTACGATATTTTCTTGAAAACCTACAGGCACCAAGGTGTGTACGATACCTGGGCCACCGTATAGCAGTGAGCGTGCCAAGAAAATGGTGTCCATGGTTGGAGTGCCAATCGAATGTGTGCAGGATTATGAGAAATCACCCGCATCGAAGACAGGTTTGAATCGTAGGAAGAAGACATGTAATTTCAATCAAATGTAATCACATCAGAATGCAGCAAGTTTGCAGCAATTCTAACTTATGATATTATCTTTTTTTAAATTTCTGTGCACAACTACCGTTTATTTGTTGATGTATAACCATTTACCGCGCACCTCAAATCCACCAATGTTGGAAATTTGTTCTTAAGTCTTGTATGGAGTTACATGCATTGTGAAATTTAGATACATGCAGGGTATCGGATAATAGTTTTTTTTTTTTGTGTTTGTGATAATGAGAGATTCCTGAACAATTGCAGGCACCGACATTTATACGTCACCCGTGCCAGTGCAGTCCAGTATTCGTGCCCAACTTATGGTGTCTATGGCTGGAAAGCAGTCCAGAACCGAAAGTCCACAGATTATCAAACAATCACCTGCATTGAGAACAGGTTTGAATCAGAGGAATAAGGCATTTAATTAGAATCAAATGCAATTCAATCATCATGCAGCATCTTTTGGAAAAATTAGGATTTATGATATGATCTTTGTTTGTCGTTATTGTGCAAATCCAATGTTTCCTTGTTGATTTTGGATCTGTTATCGATCATAACGTTTTTGCGACCAATTTCACCTTGTTTGTGAATTCAGGACTATGCAACGTGGTGAAATCTTTGAAATCTTCAGTTTCGTGGGGCTTTGTATCGACCAGGACTTTTCATGATGATTGGAAGCAAACCTCTCTTCGCCGTAAGTTCTTTATAGGAGGAAATAGCCAATTTATTGAAACAAATGCATTTGGTTTGGTGACTTTATTTACACTATTTGCTTGTCCATTGGCTTTCTTGTAATGTTTGGACTTTAAGTTACTTTTTTTGATTCGTTGGAAGGATTTGCAGCCCAAGCAGAATCTGCGAAGGGTGCCTCTTCTTCCGATGAGAATCGCACCGGCGACAATTCATCAAACTCTGCAACAGTGATTGATGGTCCAGGTCTGATAATTTGAACGTTTATCACATAATATCTCAATATGCTTGAATCTGTGAATTTCACCTAATTGTGAATTTAAGTCGCTTCGAATGCTTTGAATCTGCCTAGCTGTTATTGTAGGTGTGATGGATTGCTGACGTAGTGTCTCCTTGTTGAAGCTAATCCATGGAGACATTGTTGACAGGAACGGAGGTTTTGCACTATACCCGCTCATCTGCCTCACGCGCAATCTTTTTGAACAACTTCTTGTCTGGTCAGGCTTACAGTTTTTGGCTCTCGTTATTATCTTGCCTTGATTTATGCCATTCTGTTACAATCTATTTTGCTTTATGCTCGGGGTTGAGTCTGGATACGTCACTCCGAAATTATCTGAACAATGCTTTATGAGGTTCATTTTGCGTCCCTACCCCATATGTGGGATGGTTTGTTTTTGCATAAATTTTGTGTTTTTAATTTTTCGGGTTTGCTGTAACGTTGGCCCTGCTTGGTACACATTTCTTATTTGTGTAAACTGTATTGTGTGTATTATTAACAAAACCTCAAACCACAAATTCTAAAGTTTTGAATGAATTTATGTTACGTGTCCAGGTAAACAGAGCCAGCCTGTTTCAAATGATGGTGAGTGCCTGTATCACTTCTCGATATCACCTCGTGTTACAACATGAATGTTTTTGCACGCAGCCCAGCAAAGCAACATGGATGGACCAGAAGAATTTGCGGAAAGTGATATTGAGTTTTTGACCGCTCTGTGCACTTATCCATGGCAGAAGTGCCCTCTCTGGACAAGTTGAAGATTGTTACGCGATTGTCAAGGCTGAAGGGCTTGGCGCCTATAACCAATGTTGTTTCTCCACCTTTGGACCATTCTGCAGGTTATTTGCTTTCGTATAATGTCTGGACCTTGATTAATATTATCTGATTTGAGCAAGGAATTTGCAGCCCAAGAAAAGATTGCGGAGGGCGCTGTCACTTTTGTGCATTTGGGTTGTTTCAAGTTTTGCAATGTTTTCAGAATCTCATTTATTTGTTTCAGTTTAATATGTGTAATAGTCATTTCAAGTGAAAGGTTTTCTGTCACGATGCATTTATTTTTTGAACTTGTTTTGTATTTAGCACTCGTCTTTGGGGACATTATCTGAACTACATTTTATTTGGCTAATAGAATGTTCCTATGCTTCAATTTGGATGGATTGCTGGTCAATGCCATGTTTTTGTCTGATGGCAAAGATCTGCTCTCACGTTCAACCTGGAAGGAGCACATACATTTCATGTGCATTATATCAATCATGGTTATCTGCACGCAAAATTTCAATGTTTTCCTGTTACATGCATCAGAAAAGCAGCATGCGGCTGTCGCAAAGCAATGTGAGCGCTCCCGTCGCTGTTTGCTATCACCTCGCCTCAACAGCTTGGATACCACCCTCGCGGGCTTTTCAACAAAAAACATTCAATGTGTCGAAACCGATTGTAAGGTGGTTGACCGCTCTGATCATCTATTTGTGGAATTGCCACTTCTTCTGGGCAATTCGAAGCTTGTCACGCCATTCACACGCTCGAAGGACGTAGCCACTGCAACAAATGTTGTCTCTCAACCCTTGGAAGATTCTGCAGGTATGTGTATTGGCTTTCGTGTGATACATTGGTCTTGATTTTTTTGCTCTGATTTGTCGGAGGAATGTGCAGCCCAAAAAAGATTTACGAGGCGTGGCATTATTGATAAGAAACGCAGCAGCAACAACACATCAGAGCATGAATCAATAATGGATCCGAAAATTGCTGCAGGTTTGTTATTTTTTATGTTTACCATAGTATTTTTGAATGCAGTTTTAGTTTGTGGATGTATATCGAAATTTGAAAATCTTCATAACAATACTTTTCGCCCAGCTGTTAGGGTAAATGCATTGCATTTCTGTTGTGGTGTCCTCATGTTATACTTTTCGATCTCATTTAGGCTTAGTGTGCAATATTGAGTTTGAATGCATTGATCCCACATTATGTGAAGAAATGTGAATACTGTTCATTTCATGTCACCATGTCGCTTTCTGGATTTTTGTTTTGTGCAAGACATTGCCGTTACTGAGTGTAACCAGTTGCTTTGTCAATTGCATTGTGTGCACATATCTGACCTCTGTAATATATTTCGTTTGTTTGTGCACGGATACTGTTAAATGCACTTGTGGGACCTGAATTAAAAAAAAGAGCACAAAACGGATCCAAACGTTAATCAGCGCATTCGTCGCTCTTTGCCGTCACTTCGTGTTTGCAACTTGGTAAATTCTCCACGCAGTCCATCAAAGCAGATAGAATCTGTCCGAAAAGAAGGTGAGGTGTTCAACTACATGATACGCGTATGTGTGCAAATGGCATTTGGTCGAGGCAGATTGAAGATATCCTGGCGATTGACCTGTTTGGAAACCATACAAGCACAAACAAATGATGATTTGGATCTCTTTGAAGTTGTTGCTGATTTTTATATGAGCTCTGATAAGATGTTCCTCATGCGATATATAATCTTTGTTTGACGTGTTCTGATTCGTTGGATGTGCAGTCCAGCAAAAACCTGCCGAAAACAAAACTGGTTTCAAACGCAAACGCATGAGCGACGATTTGTTAAGCCAACCAACGGCTATAGATCCGGCACCTGGTGTAGTTCTGTTATTTGTAATGTATTATACTTCTTTTTTGAATATATCTATTATTTGTCAATGCTAATGCATTCATAAATTTCACCACGTATTTTTTCTGCTGAGCCCTGATTAAATTCATTCGTCACATTTTATTTTCAAGTTTATCCCTTTATATACATGAATTTTTTGTTTATTGATTTCAATTTATTGGGACATTGTGTGGATTTCTTCTGGGAAATACTGTACAGGTATATTTGTTGGATTTGTGAACCCCTCTTTTTTTTTGAGTCTGTAAAATCTCTCTTTTGCACCTCATCATGACGTAACAAGCTCTGCAATATGTGAGGTTTTTGTGTCAAATTGAAATGAATTCATCTGACAACATTGTGTTCTTCAGGACCAAACTCGGATCGTGCTGCTTTTGCAAAGCCAATGGTCAAAATTAAGGTGCCAGTGAAGGAGGATGCACAAAAGTCCGAATTTGTCATTCCTGCATCATCGGAGGAGTGGTTATTCAATCCAGACCAAAAGACTTTCTTGAAGCGTCCAAGAAAGATTCTTTTCCAGTCCAAAATGCGTACTGTAACTCTGCCACGATGCAAATATGGCAAATCCAAGATCCCAAGGGCGGGTAATGGTTTGCATTCGATGGCACCTTTCAAGAAGGGTCAATGGATTTCGGAGTATGGCGGAGAGCTACTTGCCATTCCTGAGGCAAAGAGACGAAAAGTTCTTAAAGAGAGTTCGCACATAAGGGGTATCGGGCCAGCGGCAGGTTCGGGAGCCGCAGTGGATGGGATTGTAAAAAATTCGAGAGGTTTCACGGCTGATTGGTTCAGAAAACACCATTTGATGGGTAGTGCTGTTAACGCAGTTCCAAAAAAAGGACTTCGCGAATCACACGCAGTCTGGCTTCAAAGGAAGAAGCGCTTTACGAGTAATTGCGAATATGTGGAAGTGGACTGCGTTCTCGAAGGTTATCGCTATCCGTATGATCCTAGCCCACTCAAGCAGAATGACCATTCCAAAAGGCGACCAGGCTCCGAACACTCGGGTTGGATGCCAGCGCGATGTTTCATCAGAGCCACGAGAGATGGAATGGCTGATGAAGAGTTTTTGGTGAAAACTTACGGGAATGGTTACCAATGGGAGTAGTGGAAGCACGAGGAGGATGAGACGTGTAGTGCAATACGCTGTAGTGGGATTTTAGGACAAAACACATTATCAAAGAATAACCACAACCTCTTTATTATGTGTCGAGCATTTCATCATGCTATATTTGTGTCTTTACTTTGCAATCTCGAATATTTATTTTGAGTTCATACCTTGAATGGAGCTGTACTCCTATGCTGTTGTCAAGAAGTCTTTAAACTTGTTTCAATATTCAAAAATTATATCTCATATTTTTATTTATATGTCTTTTTGTCTACTAACATTGTTCTGAAAATGGAAATATCTTACAATATAGTTGACACGTGAATTTGTTTTTGTATACAGACGTGGCACTGGTGATCAGTGCGCATGGAACGAACATTTCTCTTGTTGTTATCAGTCATACCAGTTTTTCCGTTGGTGTATCCATTTTATGTAATCGAAAGGTTTTAGGTCTGACACATTTTGGTCTCTATTTATCCAAAACTTTGACAAGTTGCATCATATTGGTAGATTAGCCAATATTGTTTGGTCATCGACATATTCTGAGAGCATTTCTTGGACCAGATTTAATTTATTTTTGTTCCATACCAAAGAATGTTCCATTGTGGATTTCCTTGTTTCTTTTTTGATTCTACCTATGTACATGTATCCTGGGTTCTTCAAAGAAAATAAATATTTCGGAATTGAAAAGGAATTCATAAGAATTTTTGTACACATTTCGTGGGCTTTTTCCTAGTTGGAGTTGAATACTAGAGACAACGCAATTTGTTTTGAAGCAAGCGTCAGGATACAATATCCTTTGTATCATTGTGAATTGAGGCGAGACGTGGGGGGCGGAGGAAGGTATCCACACTCTCGATAACTATACTTCACATTTTCCTGTGCAAACTATTTTTTTGTTCGATCTGTATCAAATAAATCACCATGCGCTGATCCAATAGTACTTCCATGTAGCACGGGAACCTTGTACCAGTAATGCTTTTACAGAGGCCTACATCCAACGCTCATGAGATTTTTTGTTTTTGTATATTCTGAGCATTTGCACATATTTTCCTTTATTTTCTTGGGTCTCTCCCCCTTGTTTGATTGAGGCAATGCTGCTTTTCTTCAATGATAGATCTATTGCTTATATGCGTGTTGTATTGTCGCGAAGGCTTCTCTGCAAACCCCACCTTCGAACGTTTCAACGTCAGAATCAGAACCACAACTCATATATTTTCAATTTCTATTCTGCACATGTCATTCTGTGTGTTTAGTTTCAGAAACTTTGTTTATGCGTAGAAAAACAGAGAGATACAAGAAACAAGGCACGAGCAATGCTTTTGACAGACAAAAATGAACAACCCAAGGCATCGACAGTGCTACAGAAAGATAGACTAAGAATGTTCCGAACCATATACAATATCAATGAAGGAGGTATTGAAAATGAGGTTGAGGAGGCAAGGGACAGAGTTCGGACCAAGATAGAGATGTCAATGAACCAAAGGTGCTGCTCATTGCATTTGCAAACTGATTCGTGACATACACCTCAGATTCACACTCGACAGTCTGTGTAATATTAGAAGGCGTGCTTGCATTTTGCAAATTCATGTTGTCTAGAAATGTCGCAGCCTATATTGTTGCAGGTATATATGCACAAATTGAATGAAGACAAGCCTTTCGCTCGACTCTTCCCACGTGCTTCTAGATATGTTGTCTTCATGGCCGCCGTGTTTCGTAGAATTTTTGGGCAACATTTCTCTTTTATTTCTGAAGCCGTCACACATGCCATGTATCCCCCTTTGAAAGATTTGAGAACCATACATTCTTTTACTAACAACCAAAGGAATGCGCTTGTATACACGACAATGTTCTTGTCTCCATAATTCTGTGTAATCCATCTTGAAAAACAAAAAAAACATGGTTGACAGTAGAAGATTTTCGTTCCTATGCATTTGGAAATTGTAGATCCTTTTTGTGCCGAGGGCTCTTTGCAAAAGGCTCGCTATATTTGTATGTGTATATTAAATGTATGTAAATATAAATCTACGTACATATTTATATGTAAAAGTATATATACATATCTACATATATATACACAATCATTTAAAAAAAAGTAAATATACATATTTACATTCATGCACATATATATGTACAAATATACATATATATATATATATATATATATACATTTATATATTCATATATAAACGTATAGACATTTAGAATTTGTAGAACCTTTTTTTTCCGAGGGCTCCTTGAAACAGTGGCTGTATATTTGTATGTGTATATTAAATAAATATGAATATAAACATACGCACAAATTTATATGTATAAATATATATACATATCTACATACATGGACATAATCATAAAGGAAAATGTAAATATATATATTTAAATTCACGCACATAAATATATACATATACATATATATATATAGGTTTATATTTTCATGTACAAACTTATTGTATTTATACAATTATATATGTATGTATACGGGCATGATTCATACACATATAAGATTGTATATTCACATGTGTTTGTCAGTATGTATATAAATATGCGTAGGTATATTGCAGAATTCTGCAAACAAATATATACATAAGAATATATGTATATGTCAATATATATATATACATATATTGTACATATTTACATATGTATATGTATTTGTATATATAAACACATGACTATTTTCGTATTTATATGTGCATGAAAATATTCATATGTGTACATATATACATACATATGAATACATATGTAAATATGTGAAGATATGTATAAATGAATATAAATGTATATACATGTATATAGAGATATGTAAAAATATGTATATAATTTGTTTATGCATGTATTTTCATGTATATAAATATATATTTATACATATATGTATATATGTATGTATACAGATTCAAATCCGTATAAATATGTGTATGCATATTCAAAAATACCGGAAATACATATATACATACGAAAATATTCATACGTTCAAATATTTATATATAATTACATATGCATATATACTTGTACAAATATATTTGTATATATTCGTATACAAATGTACATATTGGCAAACATGTATATGTATATATATACATATGCATACATGTAAATATATATATATATATACATATTGACATGTATACATATATATATATGTACATGTATATGTGTGTATATATACATATACATATGTATTTGTACATCTATACATTTATATATATATATATATATATGTTTATATATATAGACATGTATTTATGTAAATCTATATATACATGTACATATATTTATATGTATATTGCATATATGTATGTATGTATATGTATATTTATTTAGATATATATATAAATATTTATATATGTTTTTAAATATATAGATATATATATTTACATATATATATATATATATATATATAAATATATGATTATATATTTATGTTTTCATATCTTTGTTCATATATATCTATATATATATATATATTTATATTCAAATATTCATATACAACTGCGTCTACACATATTTGTATTTATATGTATGAGAATAGGTTTTTATATATCTATAGATTTATATGGGTATTTTTAACTATGTATACATATATGTATAAATATATACATATATATATATATATATATATTTACATATATAAACACATATATATAT
>Ga0209702_10003623_pt1 | contig 23972 bp, 29 predicted proteins | sample FRY01_FD_187210 | JGI IMG/M metagenome (GOLD analysis project Ga0209702, IMG submission 187210) | Freshwater microbial communities from Lake Fryxell liftoff mats and glacier meltwater in Antarctica - FRY-01 (SPAdes) (version 2) | ecosystem: Environmental > Aquatic > Freshwater > Ice > Glacier... | reverse complement strand
TTCGGTCAGCCACACCGGTTTGGCGCTGTAATCGACCTCAAACCTGCGGATGAACTCGATTGAGGCCCCCGCGAAGGCATAGATGTTCTGGTCGTCATCGCCCACGGCAAACAGGCTGATCCGCAGGTCGGGGTCGTCCAGTGACCGACCCGCCACTGCCCCGATCAAGGCATATTCCTCGGGGCCGATGTCTTGATATTCGTCGACCAGCAGCCAGCGGAAGCCTTGGATCAGCGTTTCGCGCAGCGCCTCGGCCTCGGGCTTTGTCAGACCATCGCCGCGCAGCAGGGCCACCGCCTGCATGACGATCCCGTCAAAGTCACGCGGGCCGTCGCTGTCGCCCGCAAAACTTGCCCCTACCAGCCGCATCGCCAGCGCATGGCAGGTGGACACTGTAACCCCTGCCGCATCATCCCCGATCAGGCGGCGCAGGCGTTCACGGATCTCGGCGGCGGCATGGCGATTGTAGGTGAGGACGAGGACGCCGCGCGGGTCTTCGCGCCGCACGCGGATCAAATAGGCAATCCGGTGCACCAGCACCCGCGTCTTGCCCGACCCCGGACCCGCCAGCACCAGAACGTTGGTCTGCTCGCGGTCATCTCGAACGATCTCGGCTTGCACCGGATTGTCCAGCGCATCGACAATGGTCTTCCAAGAGGTGCCCGTGGTCTGCCGCCGGATTTCAGCGCCTCGCCCCGGCAACCAGCGGCGCAGAAAGGCGTCGCGGGCCAGCACGAAGTAATCCTCGGACAGGCGCTGTGCCTGATCCAAAGCTTCCAGGCCCTTTGCGGCATAGGCAGCCATCACATGGGTCTGGATCGTCGTTTCCCCGTAATGCTCGTCCAGCGCCGCGAAGTGCTGTTCGGTGAACCGCCCGCCCTTGGGGTTCAGATGCACCGTTATCGCCGGGCGGAAGACGGTCAGGCCACGGCCCAGTGTCACAACCTGTTGCTCATGCAACCATAGAAGCGCGCGATCCATCAGACGGGTCATGTCCTTGATCTCGGCGCGCAGCAAGGCATCGCCATTCAGTGCCACCGCCATGTCGCCCAGCGTGGTTTCCACTTGGATATCTTTGGCGCGCGTGCCTTTCGCGACCTTGCCCGCCAGATGCGCCAGTAGCACCTGTGCCCCTTGCCTGCGCAGGTCGGCGGTGCGCTCCACCACCGGCCACGACCGTTCCACCCGGACAAACAGAGTGTTCCGGCTGACCTTGCGCAGTGTCAGATTGCCCCGCCCTCCGCCTTGATCACCCAAACCCTGATCGCGCCCATCCTGCGCCATTCCGCGCAAGACCAGTTCCACCAGATCGGGGCGTATATGGCTGTGGCCCCGGTCGCGCAAAGCCTGGCATGTCTCGGTCAGGTGCAGAGATTGCGCCTCGGCCCCTTGCGCCTCGGGCACCGCCTCGCGCATCAGGGCGATCAAGTCGCCCTCCATCTGCGCCGCCAGATCAAGGCGGCGGATGGAGGCATCTTCGACCCCCAGATGCACAAAGACCGTGACGGCCGTGTCATTGCTGGCGATACCCAGCGTTTCCAGATCGGCCAGCGCCTTGTGCAGCGTCCGTCCCGACAAGCCGCAAGCGCCCGTGAGATCGTCGGTTGAAACACCCTCATCCGGGGATGCGTTCATCACATGACGCACAAGGTCCAGAAGCTGGGTGCGCCGGAAGCCAGTGATCTGCGCGCGCTCGAAGATCGCCGCAGCCTCATCGACGTTGCGGATACGCAGCGAGGACGGGAAAACCTGCACCCGGTTTTCCTCCCGCGACAAGAGTTTTGCCTCTTCCAGCCAGGCGACAGCCGTTTTCACCCGCGTGTCATCCGTCGCCTTGTCGCGCTCGAACTCCTGATCTCTTTCCTCGCGGACGATTTCGCCCGGGGTGGCAACCACCTCACCGGATTTGTGCTTTTCCATCCTGCGCAGCGCTTTCAGGATCGCGCCGATTTCGTGCCGGGCCAGACGCGAGCGGGCGGAGAGCGAGAATTGCCGCTCGACATCGTCAGCGGCGAACAAAAGCACACAATTTGCAGGCGCCTGGTCACGTCCTGCGCGGCCCGCCTCTTGCAGATAATTCTCCAGCGATCCCGGAATATCGCCATGCACGACGAGACGGATATCGGGCTTATCTATGCCCATCCCAAAGGCGTTGGTGGCGGCGATCACCCGCAGGTCGCCGACGCGAAACCTCTCCTGAACCTCGCGCTTGCGCTCGGATGTCAGCCCGGCGTGGAAATAGTCGGCCGCCAGCCCCTGGCCTTTCAGGAACTCGGCCACCTTTTCCGTCGTCCCGCGCGTGGCGCAGTAGACCACAGCGCCCGACGCCCCCTCGGGCGGCAGGTTCGCCTCGATCGCGGTCAGGATATCGGTCAGCTTGGTTGCCTTTTGCGTGGGCAGCACGGCGAAGGACAGATTGGTGCGCACCGCCCCGCCATCGAGCAGCATCAGATCCACCCCGAGGCGGCTTTGGAAATGGTCGCGGATGTCGCGCACCACCTCGGGCTTGGCCGTGGCGGTCAGGCACAGGACCGGGGGCACATGATCGCCCGAGAATTCCTTGATGAAGCGGCTGACATAGCGGTAATCGGGGCGGAAATCATGGCCCCACTTTGAGACGCAATGCGCCTCGTCCAGCACCCAGAGCCCGACTTCGCGCTGTTGCAGCACCGTGCGGATCGATGGAGAGCGCAACTGCTCGGGCGAAATCAGCAAGATTGCCGCATCACCCATCCGCACCTTGTCCAGCGCGTCATGGCGTTCGGGCAGCGACAGCATGCCGTTCACCGTGACGGCCGAGGAAATCCCCGCCCGCGCGAGGCCTTGAACCTGATCGGCCATCAGCGCGACAAGGGGCGAGATCACCACGGTCAGCGCGCCCGTCTTGTCGAACCGCGACAGCGCCGGGATCTGGTAACAGACCGATTTCCCCGTTCCCGTGGGCAGAATACCAAGCACGGATTTGCCCGCCATCGCCTCAGCCACAATTCGTTCCTGCAGGGGGCGGCCCATGTCATCCACTGGCTGGGGGCGGAAAGCCGGAAAGCCGAACCAGCGTTCCAGGGCGGCGTTCGGGTTGTTCTTTTCCGCACACCAGCCACAGCTTGGATCGCCGCAGTTGGTGTCGCGAAGATGGCGCACGATCAGTCCAGCCTCGCGGAACTGCATCCGAACCCAAGGCGGCATCACGGAATCCCCACCCGCGACCGAGATCCACGACAGCGCATAGGCCATCGGCCATCCATTGCGCGGATCGGACAAACGGCCAAGCGTCTGGTCCAGTCGATGATCGCAGGCCAGACCCGCCAGCAGACGGCGGATTGCGGCATGGGCCTCACCCGCGTCCGGCGCGCTGGCCCCGCGCAAGTGTTGGAAAAGGGCGTCAAAACCCCCTGCTGCCTCGCCCCGCGTGGTCAGGTGATGATAAGCCAACAGGGCATCCGGCACCTCTAGCCCAAGCTCGCCGAATGCCACAATCTGGTCCGCCAGCACCTGAAGCACCAACCGCGCGTCAAGTTCAGGGTCGTTCACATGCCCCGCCTGCAGCCGCCCGTCCTGATAATGCTTCACCAGATGGTGGTAGGGGTTGCGCGGAAAGGCGAGCGGGTTCAGCCACAGCGTGTCGATCGGGGCAGCGCCCAAGACAGCCAAACGCGCCCGGTTGGCCACCAGATGCGGCAGGTCATGGCGCAGGATGTTGTGGGCGATCAGATGCCTTGCGTCTTTACAGAACGCCTCCAGCCGATCCAGTCCTGCGTCCAGCGACCCGCTTTTGTGAGCCAGCGCCTCCCCACCCCCACCGCGCACCGCCGCAAAAGCAAAAACCCTCGCCGTTTTGGGATCGACTTCCAGATCAACCGAAACGCAATGCGGCAAGAACAAGGAGGGGTCTGAATTCACGTCGGCAGCATCCGAGTTCCAATGGGCAACTATGGGTATTCCAAGCCCTTGATAACTCTGCGCTGGTCCGCTGCAAAGCGCCATGATCTCAACGGGTTTTCACAGGTCGATCACCACCTCTGTGGTTTGCCATACCGGGTGTGCCGCCCCCACCCGTTACCAGCCGCTCGGACGTTGCCCCTTAGGCAACTCCCGAACTTCGGCAGCCTGCAGCCGCGATCTGCGTTGCCCGCTAGGTCCGCCACAAGCAGCGGGCCTGGCTGGAACATGGCATCCAATCGGAGCCTGACCGCGGCAACGATAGCGCTTGCCTCGTGCGGCATCCCAGTGCCCGGCAAAGGCCCACACAAGGTTTAGGTACCGCGGACAGCAAAGGCGTTCAACGATAGCGCGTTGCATCAGTGCAGCAGATCAACCAGCCCCAACCCTTCGAACGCCTCCTTCATCGCCGGATCAAACCCCAGATCGATCCGCGCCGGGCCATACCCATGCGCCCGGTTCCAGGCATCGATCGCCCGCAGTTCTGCGGCAAATTCTTCGGGCGACGCAGCCTCCTTTAAGGTCGTGTCACCCTCGCAATAGTTGAAGATGATCAGGCGGGTCGGGTTTGCCCATGTTCCGAAGTACGACGCATCCTGCGCCGTATCGACCTGCGCCCAGCCGTTCTCATAGCTGCAAAGCCCGAAATCATAGACGTAGCGATCGCCGGGGCAGAACTCGCGGGTGATCTTCATGCCGCCACCTCCGCGCGGGCGGTGATGGCGATCACGCAAAGGTCGCGGTAGCGGGCCATAGCCTTGGGGCTGGACGAAACCGGGTTGATCTCGAAGGCCTGCAAGGCCGCGATGTCGCCCGCCTCGGCCAAGGCGACGATCTGGGCCAGCTTGGCGCGGAACCGGGCGTGGGTCGGCTTGGAGAAATCCGGGGCGGTTGGAAGCGCGCCGGTCTGCGCCTGATCGCGAATTGCTTTGCGCTTGCCGACCACCGGTGCGGGTGCGGCCTCCAGTTCTTCGTTCGGTGCCGGGATCGGCTCCCCCGCGGGATCGGGGTTGCCGTAGTCCAACACCAAGATCAGCCGGGCCTCGGCCTGATCGAAAGTCTCGGCGGTCATGATGGAGGTGAAGGCAAGGGCCGCGCGCTTGGCGCCGATCCGGGCCGCTAGCAAGCGGGCGAGATTGTCGCCCGCCTTCCTGGCGCTGGTGGCCGGTTCGATCGGGGTTTCAGAAAGGCGCTGGGCGAGCGTGTCGATCTGCGCGGCGGTGAGGGCTTTGGTTTGCATGGTCGGGTTCCTTCAGGCGTTGGTGATGTGGGCAGAATGCCCAAGGGTCGTGACGGCGTAGATCATCGTGCGGCCGTCGCCGATCGCGGCCCCAAACGCCTGCGCCTCCGGCAGGGTCGCGAATTGCTCCCGCGTGCGGGTGGCGGGCGTGCGGCCGCGGGCGGCGACGAAGTGCGCGGCGTTCTTGAGGCAAAATTCTTCGTGGGTTGTCAGGGGCTTCATGGCGGTCTCCGTTGCGTTGCGATGGCTGCAGACAGCGGTTGAGACCAAAAGAGAGCAACTCCTAAGTCACTGACTAAATTAGGTTTCGGTCAGAATGGGAGTGTCCTGGCATCGCTATCCCGCGCAGAGTCGAGTCACGGAAGGGGCCATGCGCAAGACCATCGCGACCGAGCATGTCTACGCTTGGGTCCCGGAGTCGAACTTCGCACTTTGTTATCTGGCGATGGAACAGCTGGCAGTGTTGCCCCGCGCACTGTTTTCGACCTAAAACACTGAAAACCCGGCGGCTTTCAGGAAGAGAAACCACGACGTGTCAGCGCCGGAACCGCGCTGAACCTAACACACGGGCGCGCTCAGTTACTTTGCAGTACGCCCACCCAGCTTCTGAGATGCGTGGCTGGAGCCGTGCCTGCCTCCGTCTGCTGATCTTCACCACCCGCCATCTGCTGCGGTCGGACGAGCTGCGCAACCAGTGCCCCGAAGTCGAATACCTGATGCGCCTTGTTGACAGGCCAAGCTCTGACAAGACAAAAGTGAGAGCGGGCTGGTGATGATGATGCTGAACGCCATTCGCGTCGCGGTGTGGATCGGTGCAAGGTACGCAAGCCCGCTTCCCGGGGGAACAGGACCACGACAATCGGGTGCTATGCGGCTGACCAATGTCATTTCAAAGGGTCGCCATTGCCAATGGCCAGATGGTAAATCAAACCCCCGATTGGGCCGGTGTTGCGAATCCGAATATTCCGCACATTTCTATGTGATGCGCGGCGCTGCCCAAGTGGCGCATATGGCGGGGCGGTGTAGGAATAACGGCTGGGTTTTGTCATCTGGACATGGTTGGACTTCACGCGCGGCAAGCCTACCTACCCGGCATGGAAAACAGCCCCAAGACTTCCGTTCTCTACAACGCTAACTGCCCCGTCTGTAATTTTGAGATCGGGCATTACGCGCGCTATGCTGGCAAGGCGGGCTTGCAGATCCGGTTTGATGATCTGAACACTGACGCGCGGGCGCAGTGGGGGTTGGATGCCGACACGGCCGCGCGGCGGCTTTATGTGCTGCATGATGGCGTTTTGACATCCGGCATTCCGGCGTTTCTGGTGCTGTGGGCGCAGATGCCACGCTACCGTCTGCTCGGCCGGATCGTTGGCTTGCCGGGGATCAGGCAGATCGCCAGCTCCGCCTATGACCATGTGCTTGCCCCGGTGATCTACCGCTGGCACCTGCGTCGGTTGCGCAAGCAACGCGTCCCTACCTGACGCGGGAGAGCGCATTTGCCTGATGACAAAGACAGCCACGGCGCTGCGGTGCCGACCGCACGCGCGGCGCGGCTCTGGCACTTTGGCGGCATGGCCACGGGCATTGCGGGCAGCGTCGCTGCAGGGGCCCTGCGCGCGCTGGCGGGGGGCAAGTGGCCCGATCTGGCGCAACTGCTGCTGACGCCTGCCAACACTTTGCGGCTGACGGACGGGCTGTCGCATCTGCGCGGGGCAGCGCTGAAGCTGGGGCAGATGCTGTCCATGGATACCGGAACTGTGCTGCCGGGGGAGCTGACCGCGATCCTGTCGCGGATGCGCGATGATGCCCGTCACATGCCGCCGAAACAGCTGCAAGCCGTGCTGAACGCCGAATGGGGGCCGGGGTGGTACAGCCGTTTTGCCCGCTTTGACGTGCGCCCCTTTGCTGCCGCATCCATCGGGCAGGTGCACCGGGCCACTTTGCCCGATGGCACCGACTTGGCGATCAAGGTGCAATACCCCGGTGTCCGCGCCAGCATTGACAGCGATGTGGACAACGTGGCCACCCTTTTGCGCCTGCCGGGCCTTTTACCGCGCGGCATGGATCTGCAGCCCTTGCTGACCGAGGCCAAGCGTCAGTCGCATGCCGAGGCGAATTATCTGACCGAGGCGCAGCATCTGGCCCGGTTCGGCGCCCTGCTGGAGGGGTCGGACATGTTCGCGCTGCCCACCCTGCAGGACGCGCTGTGCACGCCGCAGGTGCTCGCAATGCGCTATATGGAAAGCGCGCCGCTGGACAGTCTGATGGATGCCCCGCAGGCGCTGCGCGACCGGGTGGCCACGGCGCTGATTGATCTGGTGCTGCGCGAGTTGTTCGTATTCGGCGCCATGCAGACCGACCCGAACCTTGCCAACCGCTTTGATCCCAAAACGAACCGCATCGTCCTTCTGGATTTCGGCGCGGTGCAGCCCATTGTCCCCGCCCTTGCCGCCGATTTCCGCGCGCTGGCGCGCGTGGCGCTGAATGGTGGCGATGCTGCCACGCGCGACGCCATGCTGCGCATCGGATACTTTGGCGCGGATACCGGCCCGCATCATCAGGCGCTGATACAGTCCATGTTTGCCACCGCCATGGGCCCGGTCCGGCAAGACGCGCCCTTTAATTTCGGCACCAGCACCCTGCTGGAAACCCTGCGCGACATGGGCCTTGCCATTGGCAATGATCGCGAACTGGCCTATGTGCCCCCCGCTGCCACGTTGTTCCTGCACCGCAAGATCGGCGGGATGTATCTGATGGCAACCAAACTGCGGGCGCGTGTCGCCCTGCGCCCGATGGTGGAAACCTATTGTCGCGAACAATCCCCGGAATGACACTGATGACAGACTGGCCCCCCACGCGCGCCGCTGGTGATGCAATCCTGCAGGCATTTATCCCCCGCATGGGCCGCGGCTATGCCAATGGCCGCAACACAGACCACGGCCCCGGAGCGCACAAGGCGGTGTCAGCGTTGTCGCCCTATATTCGCCGCAGGCTGGTGCTTGAACAGGATGCCGTAGCTGCAGCCCTCGCAGCCCACGGCCCCGAAGACGCCGAGAAATTCGTGCAAGAGGTGATCTGGCGCGGCTATTTCAAGGGCTGGCTGGAACGCCGTCCGCAGGTTTGGACCAGCTACAGATCGGGGCTGGACGCCGATCTTGCCGCCCTTGACCGTGACCGCCGCCTGCGCCGTGATGTGGAGCGCGCGATAAGCGGACAGACGGGGCTGGAATGTTTTGACGCCTGGGCCACAGAACTGGTGGAGACCGGCTATCTGCACAACCACGCGCGGATGTGGTTCGCGTCGATCTGGATTTTCACCTTTCGCCTGCCGTGGCGGCTGGGGGCGGATTTCTTTTACCGGCATCTGCTGGACGGCGATGCCGCGTCGAACACGCTGGGCTGGCGTTGGGTGGCGGGGCTGCACACGCGCGGCAAGCCCTATCCGGCCGATGCGCAGAACATCGCCACCTTTACCGCTGGGCGCTTTACTCCGCGCCCGTCCGATTTGGCAGAGGTCACACAGGGCCTTGAGGCGACCGAGCCTGACGGCCCGCCATCCCTGCTGCCCTTGCGTGCCGTCACGACCCCACAGCCCGGCAAGCCCACGGCCCTGCTGATCACCGATGAGGATTGCCGGGTGGAGGATTTCAACCTGTCCGCCCTTGATATCCGGACCAAGGCCACGCTGACCACCAGCCACTTGCGATCATCCTTACCCGTGTCGGACCTTGTCCATGCTTTCGAGGCGGGCGCCTTGGCCGATGCCGCATTGCGGATCGGCGCAGCCCCCGTCACCCTGCACGCAGCCGACCCCGCAGCCCTGGCCAAATGGGCCGCCGCCAGCGGTGCTACGCAAATCGCCACGCCCTACATCACCACTGGCCCCCTGCGGGACTTTATGGATGACGCGGCCCCGTCGCTTGCCCATGCAGGCATCACCTTTTGCGAATGGCGGCGCGATTGGGATGCGGCGATCTGGCCCCATGCCACGGCGGGGTTTTTCAAGGTGAAACAGAACATCCCCCGCATCCTGGAACAGGTGCTGCCCGCATGACGCCGGTCATCATCATTGGCGCAGGCATGGCCGGACTGGCCTGCGCGCGCAGGCTTGCCGACGCTGGCATGGCACCCGTAGTGCTGGACAAGGGGCGTGGCATTGGCGGGCGCGTGGCTACCAGGCGGGCAGGTGATTTGCAGTTTGACCACGGCGCGCAGTATGTGAACGCGCATGGTGCAGGCTTTGCCGCCGCGCTGCGCGCAATGGGCGAGGCGAGTGCGTTGGCCGCATGGCCGGATGGCACGGGGCGCAGGCACAGTGTGGGCGTGCCGGGCATGTCGGCCCTTCCCAAGGCGCTTGGGGCCGGGCTGGATATTCGGCAAAATGCGCAGGTGCTGCGTCTGGTGCCAGATGCAGGGGGCTGGCTGCTGCATCTGGCTGACGGCACCTTACGTGCTGCAAGGGTTGTGGTCACAGTGCCCGCGCCGCAGGTGGCAGCTCTTTTGGGCGCGGATCACTCGCTGGTCGCAGCCCTTGGCGCGGTGCAACTGGCCCCTTGCCTGACGCTGATGGCTGCTGTGGCGGGCCCTGCCCCGTTCATCACCCGCAAGGATGCCGATGATCCCTTGTCATGGATCGCGCAAGACAGCGCCAAGCCGGGCCGCCCCCAAGCCGAGGGCGCGCTGTGGGTGGCGCAGGCGGGTGCTTCGTTCAGTGTGGCACATCTGGAGGATGATCCGGCAACCCTGACAGCCCGCATGCTCCCCCTGCTGTGCGACCGGCTGGGCGCATCACCCACCACCGTCACCCATGCCTCCACCCATCGCTGGCGCTATGCGCGGGTGACACAGCCGCTTGGTCAGCCGTTTTTGCGCAATGACGATGGCAGCCTTTATCTGGGCGGTGACTGGTGCCTTGGCGCGCGGGTCGAGGCCGCATGGGACAGCGGCACCGCCACGGCCGTCGATCTGCTGGCGCGGGGCTGACCATGGGGACCGATCCGCGCATCGCCCGACTTATCACGCTGATCCGCGCCGCCGTGCGCCCGCCCGCTGGGGCGGGGCGGATCGCGTTGGCGCTGACGTTGGGTGTGCTGTGCCATGCGCTGTTTGCGGCGGGCGTGCTGGCGATGATCGTCGCGATGTTCTTCGGCCTGAGCGAAAGCCTTGGCGCGGTGACATGGCCATTGGCGATACTCGTAAATGCAGCGCTGATCGTGCAATTTCCGTTGGCCCATTCCTTGCTTCTGACGGGGCTAGGCGGTCGGATGCTGGCGCGGCTGATCCCCGGTTCGCATGGCCAGACACTGGCCACCACCACCTATGCCATCATTGCCTCGGCCCAGCTCCTGGCATTGTTTGCGCTGTGGACGCCGTCGGGCATCATCTGGTGGCGGGCGGAAGGCGTCGCCTTCTGGGCCATGACTGCCGCCTACTCCGCCAGTTGGCTGATCCTGCTGAAGGCCAGCTTTGACGCCGGGGCCGAGGTGCAATCAGGCGCCCTTGGCTGGATGTCGCTGCTGGCGCGCATTCGTCCGGTGTTTCCCGACATGCCGACCCAAGGGCTGTTTCGCCTGATCCGCCAGCCGATCCATGTGGCCTTTGCGCTGACGCTGTGGACGCCTCCGGTCTGGACGCCGGATCAGCTGGTTCTGGCCGTCTGCTTTACCGCCTATTGCCTGCTGGCCCCGCGATTAAAGGAACGACGCTTTGCCGCCCGCTACGGCACAAGGTTTGATCGCTACCGGGCCGCTGTACCTTACGCCCTGCCCCGCCTGAGCCCCACCAAGGACCAACCCGATGCGCAATGACCTGACGATCTATGACCAAGTGGCAGATCGCTGGTGGTCAGACGATATCCGCTGGGTGCGCACGCTTATGAACCTGGTGCCGGGGCGGCTGGCCTGGTTTGATCGGCACATCGACTGGCAGGGCAAGGATGTGCTGGACCTTGGCTGCGCCGGGGGATTTATGGCCGAGGCACTGGCGGCGCGCGGCGCACATGTCACCGGGATCGACCCGGCGGCCGACGCCATTGACGCCGCCCGCGTCCATGCCCGCGCGACAGGTTTGCGCATCGGCTATGATGTGGGCGTGGGCGAGGCTCTGCCCTATGATGACAGCAGTTTTGACGCTGTTGTCTGCGTCGATGTGCTGGAACATGTCGCCGACCTGCACAAGGTCTTGTCCGAAGTCGCCCGCACCCTGCGCCCCGGCGGGCTGTTCCTGTTCGACACGATCAACCGCAACCCGCTGGCCCGGCTTGCCACCATCACCATCGCCGAAGATGTGTTGCGCCTGCTGCCGCGCGGTACGCATGACCCCGCCATGTTCATCAAACCACGCGAGTTGCGCGCCGCGATGCAGGGTGCCGGGTTGGTGCCGGGCGCTGTGACCGGCCTTGGCCCGCGTGGGATAAACCGCCGGTTCGATCTGACATTTGGCCCTCTGCCGATGACGGCCATCCTGTATATGGGAACCGCCCGCAAACCCCTCACCGAGGCCACGCCATGACCGACCTGCCACGCGAAAACGTACAATCCTACCCCCGCCCGCCCGCGTTGGAACCTGTGCCGCAGCAGATCAGCATCCGGCTGGGCGGCACGCTGGTGGCCGAGACTACCGGCGCCCTGCGGGTGTTGGAAACCCACCATGCCCCCAGCTATTACCTGCCGCCAGAAGACATCCACGCCAGCCTGCGCCCGGTGCAAGGCAGCAGCTATTGCGAGTGGAAAGGCGTCGCGCGCTACTTCGATGTGATCGCCGGAGACAAGACCGCCGCCCGCGCCGCGTGGCGCTATGACAGCCCCACCGCCCGCTTTGCCGCCCTTGCAGGCTATATGGCGTTTTATGCTGGGCTGATGGATCAGGCTTGGGTCGGCGTTCTGCGCGTCATTCCGCAACCGGGCAGCTTTTACGGCGGCTGGGTCACACCCAATCTGGACGGCCAGATCAAGGGTGCGCCAGGAACGCGGCATTGGTAGTCTGCGGCATGGGCGAAGCTCTCTCAACGCAGCTGCATGGGAAAATCTGGGGATGAAGATGGTTACACGCAGTCTCAGCGTCCTTTACCTTGCGGCAATTCTGCTTTGTGGGGCCTTACCGCCCGCGCTGGCTGACGGGTCTGCGACCGGGCCAACAGGCATCGAGGATTTCACCATGCAACCGGAAACCCGCTGGCGGTTTTTCACTGATCAGGTGATGGGGGGGATATCCACTGGCCGTGTCACCTTCGCGCAGGAAAGCGGCCTGCCCTTCGCGCGGATGACGGGCCGGGTCAGCACCGCCAACCGGGGCGGGTTCATCCAGATGCGGCTTGATCTGGTCAGCCCGCCGCCCGAGGGCACAACCGGCGTGCGACTTGTCGTGCGCGGGAATACCCAGCGTTACTTTGTTCACCTGCGCACACAGGGCACGCTGCTGCCATGGCAATACTATCAGGCAGGGTTCGAGGTTTCGGAAAGCTGGAGCGAAGTGCGCCTGCCCCTGGATGCGTTCACCGCCTTGGGCGCGTTGCTGCGCACTGAACCCAAGCCGGGCAGCCTGGCGTCTGTTGCCGTCGTTGCCTATGGACGCGACCACGACGCCAGGATCGACGTGCGCGAGGTTGGGTTCTACTGAATCACCCAAAGCCCGGCGCAGTCTTTGCAGCCTACCCCGCCTCTGGCTGAAGGCGGCGCACAAGGGTTCCGCCCGTCTCGATGATCGTTTTCATCCGTTCTTCCAGCCGAGTCATCTCGGACATCGCGCCTTTCAGGTTTTCGGTATCGTCTCCGACAGTGGCAAGGGACTCGAACAGCTTTTCCGACGTTGCCAACTGGGTCTCGGCACCTGCGACAACGGCGCGCAACGCTTCCAGCAACTCGTCCGCCTGGGGCACGTCGCCCGCCTTCGCCAATCGTGCGTCAAGCGCCTGAACCGAGGCGCGGATCGCGGTGAACCAATCGTTTGAAAGGCGCGGCTCGCGCTTGGCCGCCAACATGGCATCACGTTCCAGCCGCCGGACACCCGTTACCACACGGTCGATCTGGCCGCGCAAATCACCCTGAACGGTGACAATATCGTCGTTCACAGTGACCACACGCTGCAATACCTGATTAAGCTCGGCTATCAGCCGGTTAATGCGATCAAGAAAGATGTTCAGATCACGCGCCAGCACGCCAAATTCGTCTTCGGTCCGAATTTCCGCCCGCTGATCCAGTGCGCCGTAAGCCTTGGAAAGACTGCTGACCACTGCACGCAGGCGCAAAAGCGGTTCCATCCGGGCGCGCAGGATCAAGAACAGCAAAACCGAATGCAGCACGATCTTGCCGATCGCAAGGCCTGCGGCAAGGCGCACTTCGTTGAACCAGATTGCAAAGTCACGTTGCAAATAGTTGTGCACTGTGACCGTCCCCAGCACATCGCCAACCTTTGCCTCGGTATGGCATTGCAGACAAAAGGTTTCGGCCGTGATCTCGACCGACGCCTCCTTGAAGTCACCCTCAGGCCACGCCTCGGGGATACCCGCAGGCACGAAATCGAAATTGTCGCGAATGGACCGGATCGTGACATCCGACGGCACGATGGCTACCGCATACCCCAGGTCAGTCCAGTTCCGCTCTAGGATCGGATAGATGGTGCGCGCAGCGACTGGCCCGCCTTCGTTGCGCATGATTGATCGCACGTTTTCGGCTAGGTCATCGGCGACAACCTGCGCCTCTGAAGCCCCGTTGACGCTATAGTTGTAATAGACGGTCGCCGCTTTCAAGGCAAATTCGAGAATGCTTACGGCAAGCAGAACAAGGAAAAAATCCTTGATCATGTGCACCAGGAAAGATTTGTCAAAGCGTCCGATGGACGGATTATTGGTGTTGAGCATCAAGGCGCACCCTCCGGAGTCCATGAATGGTAGACCGGAACAGCGCATGGAACAGCGGATTTGCGGTTTGCGGGGAAAATAGCTTTGGCCCGGCCCAAATTGCCTGCGGATCGCTGTTCCAGGACACACCGCGACACGCCCGCCGTGAAGGTGTGGCAGCAGGTCGTGGACGGGGGTGTGGCGCTGCTCCGACCACGGCGCCGCTGGTGGCAACGGGCTCTTTTTTATGCTTTTCAATCAGACCGGCTGGGAACGGTGCGGTTCAGCACTACATCCTCGATTAAGATTATGCGTGAAGTGGTCAAGGCACGTTATCATACACTCAGTGCAAGGACCCAAGACATGATCGAAGGTATCAAGACGCTTGTTGCAAATGTGTGGAACTTCATTTTCGATCACAATGTTAGCCCGCTTCGCGATATTCCCGATGTCGCTGTCCATCCCTATTCTGCAAGTTCTGGGGCTTGTGTGGGCGGTCAGTTTCTCTGTCGCGATGGGAAGGCACACGTTTCTTGCGGCCAGCATACTGGGTCATGTGGTCTTGAGTGCGGCCGTGGCGGTCACGGCAGCCACGTTTACGGTCGCGGCAAAGCGCCCAAAGCTATTCATGCGCGGAGCGAGTCGCCGCCGCGATGGAGAGCACGATTGAACGGGGATTGCCATCTCAGCAGCAGCTTGTCGCTCAGTCAAGCTGGCTTCAACAGGACAGACGCAAAGACATGCGTCAACCATCTTGATCTGAAGCTTCGTGAAGCGTCCATTCCCGGACTGCTTTTGCCGTCATAACTGGAGGTTTCGTTGTGAAAGTCCTTATCATCGGTGCCAGCAAGGGCATTGGCTTGGAAACGACCAAGGCGGCACTGGCCGCGGGGTATGATGTGCGCGCTTTTGCCCGATCTGCCACAGCCATGACCCTGTCCGATCCACGACTGGAAAAGGTGCAAGGGGATGCAAAACACCAGCAAGATGTCGAAGCAGCCCTTGCAGACGTCGATGCCGTGATCCTTACGCTTGGCGTGGGCTTGGGCGAACTCATCAAACCTGTGCATCTGTTTTCCGACGCGACGCGCGTGATTGTCGCGGCGATGACGGAAAAATCGGTCAAGCGTCTGATCTGCGTCACCGGTTTCGGGGCTGGCGACAGTCGGGCCAGCATCGGCTTGCTGCAACGCGTGCCGTTTCAGATCGTGTTTGGCCGTGCCTATGACGACAAGACCCGTCAGGAAGACCTGATCAAGCAAAGCGGTCTGGACTGGACGATCGGGCGCCCGGGTGTGCTGCTGAACGGCCCGAAATCCAGCCGTTACAAGGTGCTTCGCGAGCCATCTTCGTGGCGCAACGGGATCATTTCCCGCGCGAGTGTCGCCGACTTCCTTGTTAAACAGATCGAGGATCGTTCGTATCTGCGCGCCGCACCTGTGCTGGTCAATTGACCGCACCTCCTGCAAGATAAGTCAGGCGAACATCTCATGCGCCAGCTCCAGCGCGTCGATCAGCACGTCAATCTCGGCAGTGTTGTTGTACACCGCGAAAGACGCGCGGCAGGTGGCGGTTAGCCCCAGATGCGCCATCAAGGGGCCAGCGCAATGCTGGCCCGCCCTGACAGCGACGCCTTTCTTGTCCAGAATAGTCGAAATATCATGCGCATGCGCGGCACCCTGCATCGAGAACGAGAAAATCGGCGCCTTGTCGGGCGTCGTGCCTTGCACCGTGATCCAGTTCAAGCCCTCAAGCCGGGTGCGGGCATAGTCGCGCAACCGTTGTTCATGCGCCGCGATATTGGCCATGCCCAGCCCCGTCATATACTCCAGCGCCACGCCCAGACCGATGGTCTGTACGATGCCGGGGGTGCCTGCCTCAAACTTCATCGGTGCATCATTGTAGGTCACGCTGTCGCGCGTCACTTCGCGGATCATGTCGCCGCCCCCCATAAAGGGCTGCATCTCGGCCATCCGGTTCTGGCGGACATAAATCGCCCCTGATCCTGACGGACCATAAAGCTTGTGCCCCGTGACCGCATAGAAATCGCAGCCAAGGTCTTGCACATTGACCGGCAGGTGAACGGCGGCCTGGCTGCCATCCACCAGCACGGGCACCCCAAGGGCCCGCGCGCCTGCACAAATCGCGGCAATATCAACGATGGTGCCAAGGACGTTCGAGCAATGCGTGACCGCGATCAGCCTTGTGCGCGGGGTGATTGCCTCCAGCACTTTTGCGGGGTCCAATGCGCCGGTGCTGTTTACCTCGACCCATTTGATCACCACGCCCTGCCGTTCGCGCAGAAAATGCCATGGCACGATATTGGCGTGATGTTCCATGATGCTGAGGATGATCTCATCCCCGGCTTTCATGCGGGGCATGGCCCAGCCATAGGCAACCATGTTGATGCCTTCGGTCGCCCCCGAGTTGAAGATGATCTCATCCTCGCTGGCCGCGCCCAGAAAGCTTGCGACGATGCCGCGAACGCGCTCATAGTTGTCGGTCGCCAGATTGGACAGGTAATGCAAACCCCGATGCACATTGGCGTATTCATGCGCATAGGTCTGCGCGATCGCATCAATGACGACCTGCGGCTTTTGGGCCGAAGCGCCGTTGTCCAGATAAACCAACGGCTTTCCGTTGACCTGACGCGACAAGATCGGGAAATCACTGCGGATTTTATCAATATCAAGCATGGCTTGGCGTGCTCCAGGAAACTGTTACGGCAGGTGTCGTGCGCGGTCAGACTGTGGCAGCAAGGAAGACATGTCGCCCGCTCAGGCAAACCACTTGGGTTGCCCACATTTGAATCCGTGAATGGGCGGCCCGACTGTCTCGGCAGCCACTTTTATACCTTGGCATCAGCCTCGGTTCACGCGGCCTCGCCTTTCGCCAACTGATTGGCAAAGTGGTGGTTGGTATCGCGGTGATGGGCCTCGTCCGCGCGCACCACAAGGACCACGTCGCGCAAGCGCGCGGAGGCTGGCAGGTTCCAGTATTTTATCGCGATCTGCGGTGCTGCCACGTTTTCGACCCGGCCTGCGTCAATCTCTGTCAGATAGTGGGTATAGCTGACCACCGCCTCTTCCTCGAGGTAGCCGACCACGCGATGCGCCGTCTTGGGGGCCAGCAGGTAGAGGAAGAAGTAGAGGTTATAAAAGATCAACTGCGCCGCCATGATCAGAAATCGCTCAAACCTGCTGGGCTCTGCGATCTTGATGAACGTCATCAGATGCATACGCTCGTTATCTGCCTCATCGATCAATTCCTTGATCCAACCCTGATCGTCACGGATGTGACGAATGGCGCTCAGATGTTGCAAGAGCCCGCCCACCATGCCCGGCACGGCTGCGACCGTTTCAAGCACAACAGCCCGGTGCCCGTAGCGTTTGGCGAAGAACCGGTCTGCGAAGAACCGCATACTCTTGACCACGCGCAGCGCGATCCGGTCTGGGATGCTGTTCGGAACGTGGTGGACGTTCAGAGTGTCAGATTGGAAGTAGTGAGAATGTTTCATTGGTTTTCATTTAGCCTCCGATGACGCTGATATAGCTGGCTTTCATCCGCTTTCAGCAACCTGTCCTGTGGCAAAACAGCCAGATCCTCGGGTATTGCTGCGAAGAAGGACCGCAGCCGTCAGCCCTCCGGGTGATCGCTTGCCGCCTCGCAACCGACAGCTACAACACCCCCCATGGTAAAACGCACCTCACCATCCGACGCGCAAAAGATTTCGATTGCCGCCGATCTTGAAGAGCTTGTTCAGGACAAGCGCGAAGGCTGGCGCGCGTCTGGAGCAAAGGCGCGTCGGCGCCAGCGTCGCTACAAGGCGCTTTTGACCCAGCAATTGATGAAGGTGGGTACGTGCCACGCTGGCGATGAGCCTTTGGACAAGGACGCTTGACATGCATCCCTCCAAATACCGGAGCGCGCGGGGGCCACGCGATTATCTTCCAGTGAAATCGGAGTTCTGATCTTGCCAGCATACAGCCAAGTCGAATTGAAGGACGTGAAGATCGCGGCGCGGATCGGAACCTACGGGCCCGACGAAGTCGTGCCCGATGCGCATCTGCTTGACCTGACCCTGACCATCGCGCCGGACCTCGTCTTGATTGCGCAGGATGGGATGGCGCATGTCTTCGATTATGACCCCTTGATCCGCCAGATCGATGCTTTGGCGCGCGAGCGCCATTATGAAACGCAAGAATGGCTGATGACACGCATCGCCTATGCCTGCGCCGCCCATCCAGCGATCAAGGCGCTGGATATCTGCCTGCGCAAGCGTCCCGTTCTGGCCGGGTCAGGCAACCTTGGCGTGCGGCTGATCCTGGATGCCGAAGCTTTGTCGGCGCTGCGCCCTGCGGCAGTTTGATCGGCCCCTTGCCTGCACCGAATGTGCCTCGCATCCGCAGCGTCAGGGCGCAAGCCACGTTCCGGTCCATCCCGCACTGCGATCAAACCGGGCGCGGCGATGCCGAGGCCCCAGATGCAGGACATCAATCGTTTGCACCGTCAGCCGCAGAACGGCGAAACTTGCCGGGTCGGCGTGCTTTGCATAGTCAAGCGCTTGTGCGATCGGTTGCCCCGGTGCGGGCAGGCTGCCGTAGGACTGGCGCGACGCGTCGGGAACCCCAGCCCACGTCGCCGCCACATCCGCCCCAATCAGGATGGTCACCGTGGACTCCAACCGCATCTGCAGGCGCGCGGCCGCGTCCCACACATGCAGCGCGGCAAAAGGTGTGGCGCGCAAATCCGCCACCTTGGACGACAGCAGATCGGTATGAATGTCCAGCGTCCCCGTACCTTTGTCCGCAGCGCGCAGAACCACCGTTCTGGCCTGCGGCTTGTCATCAGGCGTGACCGTGGCCAAGGTCGGGTGGCGGGTCGGGGCGCGCCGGTCCCGCACACCGCGCACAAGTCGCGTCCAGACCTGCGCGTAGGGGTCGGACAGATCAGCCGCCCAGAGGTATAGGTCCTGCGTCATTTATAGACCGCGCGCCGGTCCGAAAATGCCCGAACCCGCCTGCGCCATGCACGGTAGCTGCTGCTTTTCAGGTTCTGCCGCATCAACGTTTTCACCGCGTCCGGGCCAAGCCCGTGCAGGTTTCGGATCGCGTCAAAACTATCGTGATCGCTTAAAGCCATCTCGATGATTTCGCTGATCGTCGGAAGGTCGAGGACCTGTTTTGCCATACTACTTTAGGTGCCGTGGCCGCGTCACAAGTCAAGCTGATCGGGCGGTCCGCGCAAGACAGTAATCGTTTAAGGCGTGTCACTTTGCGCCGCGTGACTGCGAAAGTCGCTGGCTTTACTGCCACGCAGGCATATCTGACGCGTCGGCAGACATGTGCATGCCGTCATAAGCCATGCCATGTGGCGCGAGGACCTGACTTTGGAACCACCTGATCCACCATGGGAAGCCCAGATCCAAAGCAGTTTGGACCTGCCAAAAACGCCACATATCGCAATGGTCGAGCGTTATCTGCATTTGACCCGCATGGTCATGCCTGCGCTCGCGCGCAGCACCAAACGGCACTGGCCGGTTCGCAACGATCACTGCTTTCAGCGGATTGTGCTTGATACAATCTGCGGTGGGAACTGGTCCGACCACATTCCGCGCCCGGCCTATCAGCATCTTGGCAAAACCGAGGCCATGCGTGCCGTACAGCTGTGCGAGCAGATCATCTCAGGCGAGACGGACTTGAGCCTGCTGAATCTGCAGTCACTGACTTGGCGGGGAAAAGGCAGAACGGGTGGCAACGCCTGACGCGGGACGCGGATGCCAACCGGCACATTCTTACAGCGTAGAGTCCATACTGCTTCGGAATGTGAATTTTACAAGACAATGACGGTCTTTGCCTCTGAAGGCTGCAGCACCTGTTGCAACGGTGGGACGCAGCGCTATCTCAGACGCGGATTGATGCACTACCTACTCGGTGTGCCAAGCCTCTCCTTTGCGCATCATACAAAAATCCGGGCGGCTCGCAATCTTTGTGGGGCGCCAAATGGTTGCGTGTGTGCGTCGCCCTGAACAATTGGAAATCATCTTATGTCAAGCACACTCCACGACATCGTCGACACCGCTGTCGCCGCAGGCACATTCAAGACCTTGATCGCAGCTGTGACCGCAGCCGACCTCGGCGCAACGCTGAAAGGCGAAGGTCCTTTCACTGTGTTTGCGCCTAGTGACGACGCCTTTGCCAAACTGCCGGCCGGCACGGTTGAAGACCTCGTCAAACCTGAAAACAAAGCCAAGCTGACGGCGATCCTGACCTACCATGTGATGGCAGGCAAAGTCATGGCGGCCGACATCGCGGGCAAGAAACTCGAGCCCGCCACGGTCAACGGTCAGGCAATTCATGTTGACGCAACCTCCGGCGTGACCGTCAACGGCGCAACAGTCGTCGCAGCAGACATCGACTGCACCAATGGTGTGATCCACGTCATCGACGCCGTCCTGATGCCAACCGCCTGATTTTACAATAATGAACTGATCAAAGCCCGGTGTTGTCGCCGGGCTTTTTTTGCCGTCATGTCAGGGCTGCAAATATCCCGAAGAAGATCCTGGTGATCGTCGCAAGCCCCGGCACCTTGACCACCGCGGGCTGGCCGGTGGGGTGTGTTTTGCGGGACTGACCCACCCCTACTGGACCTTCAAGGAACCCAAATATGATGTCGAAATCGTCAGCCCCAAGGGTAGTGATCTCGTGGCCAACGGGTTTTCCGACCCCGAGGATGCGTCAGGCTTACCGGTGGCCGACATCCTGTCGCTGGGCTTCAAGACGCCCAAAAAGCTCGCCCTAACGCTAAAGGGCATCAGCTCAATCGCGGACGTGGACCCGATGTCCGCATTACGCTGCCGCCCGCCGGTGGCTGGCTACCTGCCAGCAAACTCACGTTGACCCAAAAGTCGCTTGCTTGGCGCGGCAAGTTGAGGCCGCGTGGTCCATGACGCGCATTCCTGCAGCACGCAGGCCCCCGAGGCAGCAATCAAGGTTCATCGCGATTTATGGCCCGGTCTTTGAAGCTTGCGGATGTCCACCTTCCGCCTTTGTCGGCCAAACCTCCAGCAATCCGCACAGAATAACCAACCCGCCACCGATCATCTCGCTGGCAGACAGCGTTTCCCCGGCAAAGATCGCGGCGGTCACGGCGCCCAAAATCACCTCGGGCATCAGAAGAATGCCCACCCGTGCCGGGTCAAGCCAAAGGGTTGCCCACATGAGGGCGGCAATCGACAGCCCCCACCACACCCCGCCCGTTACAAGAACCGTGATCCCGATGCGGACCGCGTCAGCTGCGACGATTGCGGGCAGGGGCTCTAGGAACGGGGCGAAGGCGAAGGACAAAAGCGTCGCGCCCAAGGCAAACACGAACGCCGCAGGCAGCGGTGGCACGCGGGATTTCAGGCGCATTCCCGCGGTCGCGCCCGCCCAGATCAGCCCACCGACGAAGGCCATCCATTCGCCCGGACTACGCGGCACCGGCAAGCCGCCCTCCCCACCCAGCATGATGAACAATCCGGCAAGCCCCACGCCAATCGCGATCAGGCGCAGCGTGGGAACCCGCCAGCGCAGGACGAATTTTGCGATTAGTACGCTCCAGACCGGACTGAAGAACCACAAAAGGACAATAAGCGCCACTTTGCCGTAAAGAAACCCAATGGAGTAGAGCGCGAAGGCTGCACCACCGAGCGCGATCGACGCCACGCCGACAAACCCAGTGTCCCGAAACACGCGGGTCTTTCCTGCAATGAACGGCAGCAGGAACAGCATCGCCGCCAGGTTGATCGCACCCGTGCCCCAGGCGCCATCCAGCCCAAGCTCCGCGATTGCGCGCACAGGGACCCAGTAAACGCCCCAAAAAACACCAACGCAAAGCACGATCACGGAGGCAAGGGAATTTGTGCTCATATCCACTACCCTTCGAAACGCAGGTTGCCCCGAAATCCCGCCGGAGCAGAAATTGGGTTTTCTTTTCCACCACTATGCGTCTTTGCTTCGAAGCGACTTCGTTGCCCCGACGTGGTTGAGCCGAAATCCGACCTGCCACCCGTACCCTGGCGGCCACAAACCTTGCCAACAGCATGCGGCGTTGGCGTCTGACCTCGGCCGCAGTGGTGGATTCAGTCGCAGAACAGCGATCTGCGGGCTGGGCCTGTTGGCGAGGAAATGCCGCGGGCCTCGGTGGCTGGACCTTCGTCACCCGGCTTTCGCTCACCCCATTGCAGCCGACCGGCATGGGTTTCTTCGGTCTCTACGGCTCGACCGCCGCACTCGCCACCACACTGACGCTGGCCACGGTGCTGAACTGCATTGGCGTCGGCTTCCAGCGCGGCACCCATGCCAATTGGCAGACGGTGACCAACGATGGCACCGGCGCACCCATCTTGACCGACATGGGCGCCAGCTTTGCCATCGCGACCGGCGGGGTGCTGACGCTCTATGTTGCCGCAGCACCGAATGCCGCCGCGGTCTGGATCCGGCTGGTCAATGAAATCACCGGCGCAATCTTCGAGCAAGAGATCACCGTTGATCTGCCCGCCGCCACGCAGTTTCTTTCGCCCCGCTTCTACCTGAACACCGGCACCACAGCGGCGGCCGTCGCCTACGACTGTTCCAGTCTCTACCTCGAAACCGATTACTGAAGGACACGCCATGGATGAGAAAACAACGATGCTGCAGGAGGTTATACCAAGCGGTGCGAAGGCTGACTCACCGGGGATTCCCAAAGCGCAAAAAGTCTGAATCTATGGCCGTAGGTCTGGAGGAACATTGCCATGGGTGTAGCGATAGCATTGCGGGTGGATTTTGACGGGGCGACATTGAGGCGCTTGGCACGGAAGACGAAGAACGCGAACCAGAGCCGAAGGCTGCTGGCGCTTGCTGAGATCTATGATGGCGGCATTCGGAGTGATGCTGCGCGGATCGGCGGTGTGGGTCTGCAGATAGTGCGCGACTGGGTCGTGCGGTTCAATGCCCGTGGCTCGGAGGCGCTGATTGATGGCAAGGCACGCGGTCAACAGCCCAAGCTCAATGATGCCCAACGCCAAGCGCTTGTGGCGATCGTAGAGAGCGGTCCGACCCCGGCGGTCCATGGGGTTGTGCGCTGGCGCCTGATCGACTTGGCGCAGTGGCTCTATGCGGAGTTTGCGGTATCGCTTGATGAAACGACCGTGGGCCGAGAGTTGAAGAAGCTCGGCTATGTCAAGCTCACGGCGCGGCCGCGCCACCATGCGCAAGACACCGAAGCGCTGGAGGCGTTTAAAAAGGGGGCTTTGCAACCGAACTGGAAAAAGTCCGCGCACGCCTCCCGCAAGGCGCTGCGATCGAAATCTGGTTCCAGGACGAGGCGCGCGTAGGTCAGAAAAATAAAATCACGCGGCGATGGGCACAACGTGGAACACGGCCCTCCGCACCGCATGATCAACGAACCATATCAGCCTACATCTTCGGGGCAATCTGCCCGACACTGGGCAAGGGTGCAGGGCTTGTCCTGCCGGTGTGCAATACCGACGCGATGAACCTGCATCTTGTCGAAATCGCCCGAACCGTGACACTAGGCGCCCATGCTGTGGTGATCATGGATCAGGCCGGGTGGCACAGTAAGCGGCGTCTGCGCCTTTCAATTACCCACAAGTTTTGTTTTTTCGGATGTGCTGGCCATTTCGAAGCCTTCGGCGAGGGCTTTGAGGCGTTCGAAGCCGCGCCAAATGACTGTTGTGCCTGGCGGCGCGTCTTGGGATCTATCGAGATAGCCGCCCAGTCTTGCGACGGCGGTGACGAAGAACTTCAGATCGCGCGTTGCTGACTTTCGGCTTGAGGGCATTGTCCGTTCCAGCAGCCGCAATTCAGTGTCGGTGAAAACGACTTCGGGAGATGCAGTCGGAGACTGGCGCTGCAGGACGGCAAGCCAAGAAATTCGCCAAGCGACGACACAGCAAAGCGCGATGCAATTTGC
>Ga0209702_10003620_pt1 | contig 23990 bp, 21 predicted proteins | sample FRY01_FD_187210 | JGI IMG/M metagenome (GOLD analysis project Ga0209702, IMG submission 187210) | Freshwater microbial communities from Lake Fryxell liftoff mats and glacier meltwater in Antarctica - FRY-01 (SPAdes) (version 2) | ecosystem: Environmental > Aquatic > Freshwater > Ice > Glacier... | reverse complement strand
CGGCACCCCAACGGCCCGAGCGGTGCTTGCGCGTTGTCCCGAATGCTCTCCGTAGCCCCACCCTGTCGACCATAGAGAACCGCTGCTTAATGTGCAACTGATGTGCAAGCCACCAGACCCCAGGAACCAAAAAGCCCCCGGCAGCGCTGCTACCAGGGGCTTTGATGGTGGAGACGATGGGAATCGAACCCACGACCCCCTGCTTGCAAAGCAGGTCACACAGACCCGTATAGCACCTGCATACAGCCCTTACGCTGGGATAATCCCGATCCTGAGCAACACGCTGTTCACCGGTATTGACCGCTGTTGCCCTTCCTTACTGGCACGCCAATGGCACGGGCCGCACGCTCCAGGCTGACTGCGGATATGGGTTCGAGAGTGGGGTTGCGTGCCCGACGACTCCAGTCGGAGCTCATCGTTCTTGACGGGGAGGTCGAAGCGGTTTCACCGACTTGAGAAACACAACACTGCAGCTACGACGGAATCAGCTCACCACCCGATGGACAAGCGCGCCAGTAGCAGAGGGCGGAGGACTCGCGGACGCTGGATGCGTGATGGCGGTCCGTCACCGCGCTGCCCGGCTGCTGGTCCGCGACAACCTCGACACCAGCCGACAGACCATTTGGACGCAACGACCCCTGACCAAATGAGACTCGTGCCTACAAAGTTTGGCTTCACGGCCAAACAGGCCTCAGAGGAGCATTGCCGGTCACACCGCTCCAGCGAGGGCGGTCATTGGATCTGACGGCTGATCGTCAGCTGAGCGAGTCGATGTGTTGACTCCGGACCCAGTCATCGAGTTCGTTGAGATCGAAGAGCAGGTACTTGCCGACCTTCGAATAGGGGATGCGTTTCTCGGCCACGAGCCGTCGCAGGAACCGTACTCCGAGGCCGAGCCACTCGGCGGCGGCTTCGATTCGAACCCAGCATGCTGATGGTCGCCCCGATGGATTCATCTTGTCGTCTTGGTCGCTCACTGGTGACTTCCCGACTGCTCGGCCAGCCCGGCGGGCATGACTCCTCAACCAATGGGGGTGAAACCGGCAGGTCGTTTCACTGCTTCTTTGGAGATCCTCTCGCGACCGATGCCAGCGGGCGCCGCATCGGCGATCAGCAGACGATCGAACTGTCTGCACCTCTTGCGCACCGGGTCAAGCATTGACCCAGTTCTCGACGCCGGTCGCCGCCATTCTCACCGTCGTCATCGACACGACAATCACCCCCAACCGCCTCAATCACGAGGCTGCGTCCACCGCCTTCACCATCGTCGTGGCCGTGATCCTCGCAGTTGCCCTCATCGCAACCACCCTGCGACAACCCAGAACCCCGACCGAGCTGATACGACCGATCTGATGCCACCCTCTCGCACGGTGCCGCTCCAGCTCAACGAAGCCTCGAAGCAAATGGACAAGATGGATGCGACGGATTTACCACAAATGCCGCACAGCTTGGCGAGTGCCGTGTCATGCAACGTTTGCGCGTTTGACGAAGGCGCGTAGTGCTCGGTCGTGTGCGTTGCGGTTGCGCCAGCGGATGTAGCGGCGGATCATTGAGGCTTGTTCGGCGTGGGTGCCGTGGTCGGTGCCATCAAGAGTGAAATAGCGCAGGGCTTGCAACTGGGCTTCGATCCGGTTCAACCACGACGAATATGTCGGCGTGTAGGCGAGTTCGACGTTGTTCGCGGCAGCCCACTCACCAACGCTTTGGTCCTTCTTGGTCGAGAGGTGCGGTGAGAAGTTGTCGAGCTATGCCGATGTCGGCATAGTTGGCTGCTGCGCCACAAGCGGTTCCACTTCCATTTCACCCCGACCTACGGGTCGTGGATGAACCTGGTCGAGCGCTGGTTCTCAGCGCTCACAGCCAAGAAGCTGCAACGCTCAGTCCATGACTCGGTGAGCGCGCTCGCGGCTGACATCGTCGAGTGGGTCGACCACTGGAACGAAGATCCCGAACCGTTCGTCTGGCACAAGACCGCCGATGAAATCGTCGAACGCCTCGGCCGCTACTGCGCAGACGTCATCAACGCCGACTTCATTGATGGATCAACCTGACGGCACACTAGCTGTACTCGGCCGTCAGGTTGGTGACGCTGCGCTGATCGGCCGAGTACAGCAAGCCAGGGCGATGGACCCGACTGAGGTGCTCCCTTTCGTCGCTGGGATCGAAAAATCGGGTGGCACATGGAACGCCTGATCCTCGGTGGAGTTGTGCGATTGTGTTGGGTAGCGACCGGTGTCAGGCTGGAGCTGCACCAGAATCTGCCGTCTGTCAGGACTTGGGGCTCGCCCCTCTTTCAGGCCCCCGGAAGGATCCGACGATCCATCAGCACACGCAACCAGTGACAGAAGCTCTCCTCGGTGTTACAGGCGCTATTGAAGCCTGCCTGTCGGAGTTTGATCGTGCTGAGGTATGTCGGCACTGGTGTGGCTTCGGCGGCATGGGCGAAGCACATGTCGGCGTAGTGGTGTGACTCGCCGAGCAGCTCAGGCAACGCAATGGGACGAAGTCCGTGATCTTGCACCACGCTGTCCCACACGGCTGCTCGAGCCGGCAGGTACTCGGCGAGTGACATCGGCGTGTCGGGGCCGATCTCGACGCCCAGAGTCGTAGCGAACGCCGGCCACATGTCTCTGAACTCGAAGACCTCACCATTGGTGATATTGAAGGTTTCATTGGCCGCCGTTGGCGCTTCCGCAGCCCACGACATGGCTTCGGCGAGCAGCCGCGTGTCCACCGCTTCCCACACCCAGGACGCACCCCCAGGGAATGAGAACGGCAAGCCCTCCGCTCGTCGTATAGCGGCATAGGCGCCGATCACCGGAGGGATGTTCATCACGACCCCGTGGTTCGGCCCGACAATGAGCTGCGGTCGCCAGATCGTGAAGGCCCAGCCTTCCGCCTGCGATCGCTCACGGACTAGGTCTTCGTGGATCCAGTAGAAGTTGGCGTGCGGATCACGCGGCTCGTGCTCGCGGGCGGGCACGCGAATCGGGTGCAGATGCGCTCCGTACGCCTTGGTCCCCTGCAGCAGGCTGAGATGGCACAACGTGCTGCCCTGCAGTACATCGAGCACATTTCTAAGCATGGTCTCGTTGACCGACATCTGATGAGGATCTGTCCATCCGGGGACCAACCCGGGCATCTCGTAGACCGCTGCGAAGACCACGTGAGTGACGTCGCGTAAAGCGTCTGTCACCGCTTTGCACGCCTCCGCATCCGTGAGGTCGAGCGCGAAATGCCGGAACGGCCGAGTCGAGTTGACCTCAGGCCGACGCCTCGACACAGCGATCACTTCGGCGCCCTCGGCGAGGAACCGTTCCACTGCCGCAGTACCGACGAGGCCGCTCGCACCGGCGACGAGCACAGTTTTACCGGCATGTATCATACTGCCAACCTCACCCGATTGTTCGATCATGAGCGAATCAACGCCTGCAGTGCGGGCTCGGAATGGCCCATCGGAGCAGGACTGTTCATCCTGAAGTTCGGATCGTGCTGCAGGATCTCGCGTCGGGCGATCGTCATCTTGTGCACCACGTCCGGACCATCTGCCCTACCGATCGTGCGCCTGCTGGCGTACACCTGGGCAAGAGGCTCATACTCCTCCTCGTTCTGACAGATGTGTTCGTCAAGAAATGCAACCCCGTAGTCGTGGAGCATCTCCCCGTCTGAAGTGAACTGGTACGGCATTGCGCTCCTCAATGTCAAAAGGCGCCCGGGGCATTGCGGGCGACCCGTCGGAAATGGCAACTCATCTCTTGCGCAGCGCTTGCCGGCCCCTGTCTTCAAGCGTCGCAGGCAACGCATCTCGACGGCATTTGGCGCCGAAACTCAAATAGCAACGTAAGCCTACGAACAACGTGACGCCAATGTCAACTCAAGTGTGCTCTCACATCCGCACGTCGGCCAGTGCTTCATCGAGCACGAAATTAGCGAGTTTCAAAACATGGCACGGATCGACGATCTGGGTCGCGTCGGGCAGCATCGTGTCGAACACCGACCGATACGAACCCGACAGATCCAACGTCGCCCAACGGATCCGAGCCATCCACTCGACGAGCTGCTCGGCGAACCAATTGCAGCTGCTGGCAGCGTCTCGACCAGGCACAACATCGAGCAACTGACCGCGTGCGACGTCGACGAACTGAGTCGACCACAACCTGTGTTTGAACGGTCCGTCCCGACAAAACAACACCTCATCGAGCCCGACCGCTGTCGTTGCGCCGACCCGGTTCGGATTATCGATCAACCTGCAGCCGTGGTGGTTCACGGCGTCCATCGCCCTATGCCCATTGTAGCCAAGATCGGCAGCGACCTCTGACACTGCTCGAGCTCTGACACTACTCGACCGTGGTGGCCGACTTGGAACGTCGCAGTTCGCGTTCAGGCATCGCCATCTCGACTTCGACCAGACAAGGTGGGTTTGCCGTCCGAAGCACGGCAGATTAACGAGTTCGGCATCAAGATCGTCGTGACGCCACACCGCGCCCGCACACGTCGAACATGTGGCTCGTTCAGCGCACGTGGTGATCCCAATTCGCAGCCCAATCTCCGACGCCTTCGATGTTGACGTCGGGCAAGCCGACCAGCAGTTCGCCCATGTGCGTGGAGTCGGTCTCTGATGGGGGCTCCTCGGGACAGTTGACGTTCAACACCAACAGGCTCGCATGGCCCCTCTGTCGCGCCTGGGACCTACCCAAACAACCCGACGTCGCGGCCCAGATCCGAAGCGCCGCTTGCCTATCCCTCTCCCAATCTTGATGCGTTCTGGTGCGATACTCCTTCCGGGCGGTTCGCCAGCGCTGCCACACAGCACCTGCGCCAGCGGGCTCTGCGGGCTCGATCCGTCGGTGCGATTCGGGGGTGATTCCTGCAAACAACGGAGACGGCGGCGAAACCCTCAGCGACCTCCACTCAATCATCTAAGCCGCGTTCGGCTGGTACGACGCTCACCTCCACGACTTCGACATCGACGGCGTCCGCTACGGCATTCCCGACGCGGACGATCGGACACCGGTCAAAGACGAACGCCGAATGAGCATCGACCAAGCAATCGGCAACGGCGACCGTAAGATTCGATACACCTACGACTTGGGCGACAACTGGGACCACGACGTCGCCCTCGAGAAGACAATCTCGGCCGCTGACAGCACGACCGTGCCCGACTGCATTGACGGACGGCGAGCCTGTCCGCCCGAAGATTGCGGCGGCCCGTCGGAATATCAGGAGTTGCTCGACATCCTCGCCGATCCGTCCCACCCCGAGCACAACGAACGACTCAAATGGACCAACGGCACCATCAACCCCGACGCCTTCGACCCGACCGATTTTTCCGAGAACCTCCGCCGCCAATAGAGGCCCGGCCGCATGCGCGCCTCATACCGCCCCACACTCAGTCGCGAAGAGCCGCATCATTGCCATGACGCTCGATGATTTCATCAGCGAACTCCTCGACGATCACGAATCGGTCGCCGTCGACGCGATCAGAAAGATGGCGGATCATCGACCGCGGCTGCGTGCCACGAAGACCGGTCATTGGCTGTTTCCCAGTCGGTACTGGAGTAGAAGTCTCGACTGGCTCAATCCGACACATCGGATGTGTCCGTGATCTCGAATGGTTCGATCTGACTCGCGAATCACGACCGGCGCATTCACTCAGACGCGCAACGGCCGGCGCCCTCGCAATGGAGAACGCCGGCCGCTGCTCGACCTGATGTCAGGGGTGAATCAGGCCGGACCGGAGAACGCGCCTGCCTTCACTTCAGAAGTGTTCGCAAGGAACGTCTCCTTCGGGTTGTAGTCACGGGCCTTGTCTTCGCCGTCGTTGACTTCCTTGCGGCCAACAACCATCCAATGGACTTCGTCCGGGCCGTCAGCAAGACGCAGCGTGCGCTGGCTGGTGTACATGTCGGCGAGGGGCGTCCACTGCGACACGCCGGTAGCGCCGTGCATTTGGATGGCCTGGTCAATGATCTCGCAAACCCGAATCGGAACCATTGCCTTCACGGCCGACACCCAGACACGAGCTTCGGAGTTGCCGAGCTTGTCCATCGCGTTGGCAGCAGTGAGCACCATGCGGCGCATCGACTCGATCTCGATCCGGGCCTTGGCAATCATCTCGGTGTTGCCGCCAAGCTTGGCAAGCGGCTTACCGAAACCATCACGGCTCAAACCACGCGACACCATCATCTCAAGAGCCTTCTCGGCCTGACCAATCGCCCGCATGCAGTGGTGGATACGACCCGGTCCTAAGCGCACCTGGCTGATCTCGAAACCGCGGCCTTCGCCAAGCAGAATGTTCTCGTACGGCACACGAACGTTGTCAAACTTGATGTGCATGTGACCGTGCGGTGCGTCGTCTTTGCCAAACACGTGCATCGGGCCGAGAATCTGCACGCCAGGCGTGTCGATCGGAACGAGGATCTGCGACTGGCGCTGGTGCGCCGGACCATCGGGGCTCGTCTGCACCATCGTGATCATGATCTTGCAGCGCGGATCGCCAGCACCAGAGATGTAGTACTTCTCGCCGTTAATCAACCACTCCTCGCCGTCACGCTCAGCAACACACGCAATGTTCTTCGCGTCAGAAGACGCAACATCAGGCTCAGTCATCGCGTACGCCGAACGAATCTCACCGGCCAAGAGCGGCTTGAGCCACTGCTCCTTCTGTGCTTCGGTGCCGACCCGCTCAAGCACTTCCATGTTGCCCGTGTCGGGCGCAGCGCAGTTCATCGACTCCGAAGCGAGCGGGTTCTTGCCCAACTCGATAGCGATGTATGCGTAATCGAGGTTCGACAGACCTTCGCCAGTCTCGGCGTCGGGGAGGAAGAAGTTCCACAGGCCGTTGGCCTTGGCCTTGTCTTTGACGACCTGCAGCACTTCGAGCTGGCCCGGGGCATAACCCCAGCGGTCTTCACGTTGGGCACCGAGACGGAAAAACTCTTCCGACATCGGCTGGACTTCCTCCGCAATGAAGGCCTTGACCTTCTCATACAGCGGGCGCACACCTTCAGACATCCGCAGGTCATACATGTCAACAGTTGATTCAAGAGCAGCCATGATCAGGTGTTGAGGTAGTTGAGCTTCGCGCCTGGGCGGGGCCACTGCATCTTCATCAGCTTGCCTGTGCCCGACAGCGTGATGAACGCCGTGCGGAGGTCGTCACCGCCGAAACAGATGTTGGTCGTGAGGACGTCATCAGCAGCGACAAAATCCACGAGTTCGCCATCGGGAGAAATGACTGTGATGCCACCATTCACGAGCGTGGCCACGCAGACGTTTCCGTCGCCATCGACTCCGAGCGAGTCAAGCAACTGGAACCCGGGGAGACCGTAGAGGCACTGCCATGGGTCGACCATGTCGACCTCTTCCACTTCACCTGGGCCAGTGATTTTGCGGCGCATGACTCGTCCGGTCCACGTCTCGGCCCAATACAGGATCGTGCCATCGGGGGACAAACCAATTCCGTTCGGCTCATGGGCGGGGAAAACAATTTCCTTGATCGACGATCCGTCGGCCTTCGCGTAGTAGATGCCGGTCAGGTGCGCCATGCGGTCCTCGTCCTCGGTCATGCCGTGGTCGGTGAAGTAGAAACCGCCCTGATCGTCGAACACGAGATCATTCGGCGCGACGAGTTTCTTACCGTCACACTCGGTATAAAGATCGGTCACTTCACCCGTATCGATGTCCACCTTCGAGATGCGACCACCGAGGTACTTCCCGGGTGTGGTCGGGCCCGGAAACATCAGCCCATCGTTTTCGACCATGGTGAACCGGGCACCGTTGTTGGCGACGTAGGCCGCTCCGTCAGGTCCAATGGCTGCGCCATTCGGCCCGCCCGGTACCTCGGCGATTGTTTCGACCGTGCCATCAGGATGGACGCGCGACAGGCGCGGTCCGAACATTTCGACGAGGATCACCGTGCCATCCGGCATGGCAATCGGGCCCTCAGGGAACTTCAGGTTCGATGCAACTTCAACGAGTTCGGCCATTGTGTTGTTTCCTCCGTGTGAGATGGATTGCGCTTGTGTTCCCGTTCTACACCAAAACTGACACCGATGTCATGTTGGAGCAACTTCGGACTCGATCTGGTCGAGAACATCAAAGGCCATCTCGGCCACGCGGCGACCGCTGGCGGCCATCACGATGGATGGAAAACTGCCGTCCAGATGCGCCACTGCCTGCCCGGCCAGCCCAGTTCCCCAGCGAAGGGCCGTGAGGATCCGCCACCAACGGAATCGGTCGTCGTCCCACTGGCCCCCAGCCGCCACGTAGGAACTCCGCAGTCCGTCCAGGGAGCCGAGCCCACCGACAATGTGTTGGTCTCGACCGAATCGCCACATTCGGGTACAGATCCAGGCCAGGTCTTCCATCGGGTCGCCGACCTTCGAGGTCTCCCAATCCAGAATCGAGCGCAGTCCGGTCTCGTCGATGATGAGGTTGCCGGTTCGGACGTCGGCATGCACCATGGCGAGCCGGTCAGGCTCAGTGGGTTTGTGGCTATCGAGCCACCGGAGAGCGTACGCAAATGTCGGCTCAGGAGCCTCGAGGCTGCCGACCGTTTCAGCAACGTCAGTGACAGCCTGTGTGAGCGGGTAGTCGCCGGCAGCAAGAGATACCGGTGCGAGCTTGGGGTCGATCTCGTGCAGACGAGCGAACGACCGGCCGATCTGGCCCACGATCTGCTCACCGTGACCAATCCGGTCGACAAGTCGCATGATCCGCCGGGGGATCGTCTCACCCGCCTCGAACTCGCTGATGAAGAATGATCCACCGAGCATGGCTGGGTCGTCCGACGCGCCTACAACTGCGGGCACCGGAACTCCATGGGCACGAGCCAGCGATCGAACGGCCACCTCGTCTGACATGGACATGATCTCGACACTCGTGTTCGGAGAGATCGTGCCCACCAGACGGCACTGCCGGGATGGGGTCGATGCATCGAAGACGACGTTGCGCCGCCGGGCTCCGGCTGTGCTGTAACGCACGATTTCGACATCGGTCGGCTCGCCCCACTGTTCGGCGAGCCAATTCGCGAGGCCGTGTCGGTCGGTATCAGCTTCTCTCACGGTTGGTCGTAACCAGGCTTGGCAATAGACAGGTCCCCTGTGATGGTCATCACTAAGGCTCGGCGAATGGCGTGGTCGTCTTCGTGGTCAAAGGGAGCTGGATCGCGAAGTCGATCGTGCAGAGCCTGTCTCGCAGCCGACAGGTCAACGCCGGCGAATCCCAGCGCTCGCAACCGCTCAAATTCGGCCTGGTCGAGAGAATCGCCGAGGACGCATTCGCGTTGAAGCAAGCGCGCGAGATGGGCCGCGACGCGAACTCGGTGACCGAGCTCTGGGGGCACAGCCGCAACCACGTGATCCTCGAGCAGTTCGGCAATGACGTCGAGCAGTTCAACTCGGTCAGGCGGGAATTGCATGTCGGTGGCCCCTGCTTCGGTTCACGCTGATGGTTGCCAATCGACTGTGCCGACCGGCTTGCCGAGTTCACCGTTCCATTCGTCCCACGGCTGCGTCTGTTGCGCGTATCCACCGCTAGCGCTCCAGCCCCCGTCGACGCTGAGCACCGTCCCCGTCACGAAGCTCGATGCATCGGACGCAAGGAACAAGAGCGGCCCAACCAGTTCTGGGAGCTCACCCATACGCCGCATCGGCGTTCGGCTTCGCATCCAATCGGCCATGCCTGACTCCTCGAGCAGAGTTCGTGTCATCTCCGAAACGAAGAAGTTCGGCGCCAGCGCATTCACTCGCACACCGCGATCGCCCCACTCGCAAGCCAGCAGCTTGGTCAGCTGGTTAACACCGCCCTTCGCCGCGAAATAGCCGGCAGTGCGGTTCTCAGAACCGGCATTGCCAAAGATCGAAGAGAGGTTGACGATGCTGCCGCCACCCTGTTCCAGCATGTGCGGTGCGGCGGCACGTGTCATGAAGAACAAGCCGTTGAGGTCTGTGTTCACCATCTTCACGAACATCTCGGGTTCGCACTTCTCGGTTCGGATGAGGCGATCGTCAGCCCAGCCGGCGTTGTTCACGAGCACGTCGATCTTGCCGAACGTCGACATCGTTTCTTCGACGACTCGCTCGCAGTCTTCGTAGACCGTCACGTCGCCGGCCACCGCAAGACACTTCTGGCCAAGACCCTCGACAATCGCGGCGGTCTCAGCCAACTTGTCGAGTGAGCGGGCCGTGACGACGACGTCGGCGCCCGCCGTGGCAAGAATCTCGGCGAACAGGACACCCAGGCCGTAGGACGCTCCGGTCACGATGGCGACGCGGCCATCGAGACGGAATGGGGTGGTGATGTCGATACTCATGAATTGGCCTCACTGACGATTCGATCGCGAAGTTCGCGTTTGATGATCTTGCCGCTGACGGTTTTCGGGAGCTCGTCGAGAAACAACACGCGTTTCGGCGTCTTGAACCCCGCGAGGTTGTCGCGTGAGATGGCGATGATCTCCTGTTCTGTGGCCGTAGCCCCAACCTTGAGCACGACAATGGCGGTGACCAGCTCACCCCACTTCTCGTCAGGGATCCCGACGACCGCCGCTTCGCTGACGGATGGGTGCAAATAGAGAATCTCTTCGACTTCACGGCTGTAGACGTTTTCGCCACCGCTGATGATCATGTCCTTCATCCGGTCAACGATGTAGAAGAACCCTTCCTCGTCGCGGCGAGCCATGTCGCCCGTGTGGAACCACCCGTCGTCGAACGCTTTCGTCGTGCCCTCCTCGTTCTGGAAGTAGCCCTTCAGTACCTGTTCGCCACGGATGACCATCTCGCCGATCACGTCGGGTAGGCACTCCTTCATGTTCTCGTCGACAACCTTCACATCAGCGAGCACCATGGGCGTCCCGCACGAAGCGAGCAGGTGCTCTTCGCCATTTATCGCCCGTGCGTGGGCGTGTTTGGGGAAGGTGAGGACGTTTCCCCCGAGTTCAGTCATTCCGAAGCCCGAGTACACGATCGGACCGAATCGGTTGATCGCTGCACGCAGGATCTCGACTGGCATCGCTGCAGCGCCGTAGCCGATCCCGGTGAGCGAGCCGAGGTCGTAGTCGTTGAGCTTCGGATGTTGGAGGATGAAGTTCAGCATCGTCGGTGCCATTGCGGTCCCGGTGATGTGGTGTTTGTCGACCATCTGCATCCACAGTTCCGGTTCGAACATCGGGTTGAGCACTATCCGACCGCCCCGGAAATGAGTGACGGGCACGGTGTAGCCCGACACGTGGCAGAGCGGGAAGGCAACCAGGTTGCGCTCGTCAGGTTGCGGCTCGTACTCGATCACAGAGTTAAGCGCAGCGACGACGAGGTTGCGGTGAGTCAGCATCGCTCCCTTCGGAAAGCCGGTCGTGCCACTTGTGTACAACAACCATGCGGTCGAGTCCTCGTCGATGGCGATGCCGTGCGGTTCTGCAGACGCAGCGCCCACGAGGTCGGCGTATGCGACGACGTTTTCGCTGTCAGCATCTCCGATAACGACGATGTGTTCGACCGATGACCCGTCAAGGAACGGGCGCATGTCGTCGAGGAACTTCGACTGGATAACGAGCACCTTGGCGTCGGCGTTGTTGAGGATCCAGGCCCACTCCTTGGGGTGGAGGCGGTAGTTCAGAAAGGCCAGCGCCATCCCGGCTTGGGGCACGCCGTAGTACATCTCGACGTACTCGGGGAGGTTCTCGGCAAGCACTGCGACTCGATCTCCCGGCACGGCCAAGTCGAGCATCGCGTTGGCGACTTTCTGCATTCGATCGCGCAGCTCGCCGAAGGTGATCGTCACCTCGTCGGCGATGATCGCAATCTTGTCGGGCGTCTTGCGTCCGTTCAGGTTGATGATGTCACCAAGCAACACGGTGGGTCCCCTTCCAGCGGTCAGATATTGTTCGGGTGGGCCGAGTTGGAACTGAGTGTCGGGCGATCCGACTCGTCTCCACGTAGTTGACGACAGTATCAAGTACATGTGGATGGTCTTCGGTTGGAGCCTGTCGACAACCGCACACAGCACGCCGCACATCACGCAGGGAGAAACACCATGACCGACGCCACCGCCGACCTCATCAAACCATTCGACTCGTCCGGAGTCACCCGTACCCCGGACGGGGTGCTGCGATACGAAGGTCTGCCCAATTCGCTGATCGACATGTTCCAGACCGTCGCCGAAGCGTCGCCCGACAGCGAAGCGCTCGTTGAGCTCGGTGGCGACCGAGTCACGTTCCAGCAGTGGTGGGAACGGAGCAGTCGTGTGGCTGGTGGGCTCCGAGCGATGGGCATCATCGACGGCGATCGCGTCGCCATCCATCTGATTAACGGCAACGACTGGGCATACGCATTTTTCGGCGTGCTCATGGCTGGCGCGATTGCAGTGCCGGTCAACACTCGTTTTTCGGAATCCGAAGTCGAGTACGTTGTCACCGACTCGGGAGCGAAGTACGTGTTCGAAGACGGTGTTGCGCTCCCGGACGGCGAGCCCCACGTCGCGAAGATCGATTCACCGGACGCGCTTGCCGGCATCTTCTATACCAGTGGCACGACCGGGTTTCCGAAGGGTGCGATGACGACGCACGAGAACTTTCTGTCGAACTGCGAGACGTGTCGCCGGGTGATCGGAATGGACGAAGGCGTCGCACTCCGCAATCTGATCTCGGTGCCGATGTTCCACGTCACCGGGTGCAACAGCCAGCTTCTCCTCAGCCTCTACCTGGGCGGAACGACAGTGATCATGCCAACGTTCGATGTGCAGAGCTTCCTCCGCGCCATCGTTGACGAGAAGGTCAACGTGGTGACGTCGGTTCCGGCCATCCTGTGGCTGGCCATGAACCAGGAGAACTTCGACCAGTTCGATGTGAGTCACGTGCTGTACGTCACCTACGGCGGGGCACCAATGGCCACTGAGATCATCAACAAGCTACGGGCAAACATGCCCGCCGCCCGCCTCGGGAATGGCTTCGGCCTCACCGAGACATCATCGGTGTCGACGTTCCTCCCCGACGAGTACGCGGACGATCGGCCCGAGACGGTGGGCTTCGCCGCTCCGGTGGTTGAGGTTCGCCTCGAGAATCCGAACCCGGACTCCGGTGTCGGCGAGTTGCTGATCCGGGGCCAAAATGTCGTCGCCGGGTATTGGAACAAGCCGAAGCAGACCGCTGAGACGTTTGTCGACGGCTGGCTGCGCACCGGCGACCTCGCCAGAATCGACAGCCAAGGCTTCGTACAGATCGTGGATCGCATGAAAGACATGGTCAATCGCGGCGGCGAGAACGTTTACTCGGTAGAGGTCGAGAATGCGATCTCGACCCACCCCGAGGTGTTCGAGGTCGCGGTGATCGGTGTTCCCGACACGATGATGGGGGAGAAAGTCGGTGCGATCATCGTGGCCCAACCAAACACCAATCCGGATCCCGAAGCAATCCGAGAGTGGGCTCGCAAGCAGATTGCCGATTTCAAAGTGCCGCAGTTCATCACATTCCGTGAAGAGCCGTTGCCACGCAACCCTGGGGGCAAGGTCCTCAAGGCTCAGCTGCGGGAAAACACGACCTGGGGCGAACAGCTCAAGTAACGGTCGTCGCCGGTCGGTAACGGCGCACGACTCCCTCGGTGCACTGGTTCTGACACCGGACTCGCGCTCACCGATTCCTCCAGGCTGATCCGACCACCGCGCTTGCCGTCGGAGTGTTTGACGATGCCAGCCCGCGACGGTTCGTCAAGGAGTAGATCTCGGATCACAAACTTCACGTCCTCCAGATTTGCGCATCCGGGCCCCGACCAGGGTGCGGGTGGAAGGGATTCCAAAGGCCTCTCTGCTTCGTCCTTGAACGCAAGCAGTCACTCCTGGTCTTCGCGCCAGCGCGAAGTGATCATGGCCTTTCGTTTTTTCGGAAGACGAGCTGGGCGTGCATGGCGTCCGGGCGGAGCCCGGGGCGCCTCACACCGTGAAATGCCGCGCGGGGTTCTTGACGAGGATCGTCTCGATGTCAGCTTCGTCCAATCCAGCCTTGAGGAGCGCAGGGAGCACGTCGTTGCTGATGTGGCGGTAGTTCCAGTTCGGTACCAGCTGCTCTCTGTCGGCGGGATCGAAAAAGTCGATGAAACATGACGAATCATGTGAGATGACGATGTTGTCGACGAAGCCCCGCTTCACCAGTGCCGCGATGGTGTCCACCCTTGCCTGCATCGGCAGGAAGACGTCAAGACCGAAACGGTCCATTCCCAGCATCGAACCCGCCGAGGCCAACTCACTGAGATAGTCGACGTCGTCGGTGTCCCCGGAGTGGCCGATGATGACCTTTGCCAGATCGACCCCTTCCTCCGCGAAGACCCTTTGGGCAACGAGGCCGGACCTTGTGTCGGCGTGCGTATGAACCGTGACCGGGGCCCCGGTTTCCTGACTGGCTTGGGCAACGGCGCGCATCGCACGCTCGACCCCAGGAGTAAGCCCAGGCTCATCGATCGCACACTTCAGGAATGCAGCACGGACACCGGTATCGGCGATTCCCTCTCGGAGGTCACGGATGAACAAATCGGTGAGTGGCTCTGGGATGTCGAACAGGAGTCCCGGCCCCTGATAATGGAACTGGTGGGGGATGTCATTGAACGTATACAGTCCGGTGGCGACCACGATGTTCAGTGCTGTCTGATCTGCGATCTTCTTGATCCGCGGGATGTAGCGGCCAAGACCGAGAACCGTGGGGTCCATGATCGTGTCGATGCCAAGTCCGTGAAGCTCGTTGAGATCGCCGACTGCCTTGGCAATCATGGTCTCTTCGTCCCAGTCATCCTGGTAGTTGTTCCGGTACTCCTCGCCGAGCACGAAGACGTGCTCATGGACGAGGGTCCGTCCCATGTCGGCGAGCTCGATTGAACCAGATGCTGTCTGAATAATTGTCACAATGTCTCCTTCGATTAAGGCCTGCTGTCGACCACCGGACGCAGCCCTCTCGGGCCTACTTGTCCTACTTGATTGCCTGAGGGTTCACGGGCGACCCGACCGAACCCGTCACCGTCAGTGGTGGCGCAACGAGCATGAACTCATACACCCCGTCGTCGGCGCAGTCCTTTGCAAGCTCCTCCATATCCCACATTTCGCCGAGGTGGATACCGGCATTCACCAGCATGATGATGTGGAGAGGTTGGAAGACGTCCGCGGTCTCGTTGGGGAGAACTTCTGTTCCCCATGTGTCTGTGGACACGGCAGCCACGTGACGTGGGCAGAAGAAGTCGGACGCGCTGATGGCGAGGCCCGGGGCCGGGCCGCCGGCGAAGTCGCCCCATTCGCCTGTTAGCCGGCGTTCTTCCAATTGTCCGGTTCTGACCAGTACAAAGTCTCCTTCGCCAACCGTGACCCCCTGCTGCGCAGCGCATCCTTCGAGGTCGGCGGCCTCAATGGGCTCGCTGGTGGCGAGCGCCGCTTTGCCCTTGTAGCGGGCGATGTCCAGGAGGACGCCTCGACCGACGGCGCGGTCCTTAATGTTCGTGATGCTGTTCTTCAGCGCTCCGTGGCTGTTGACCTGGTCGGTGCCGTACCCGTTGTACATCTGCCCGTCGTGGTAGATGTGCGCCAGGGCGTCCCATTGAGTTGAAGACTGCAGGACCAGGTAGGCGGCGTCGTCTGTGTAACGCAACGTCGCAATGTGATCCTGGGCCCCGGAGGCAATGTCGCCACCGTCCTGGAGCATCACGTGCACGGGGTTGATTCGCCCGAAGGACCCGTTCATGGGTCCGTCTGCGTCGAGGGGCAGGGCGAGCGAAAATACCTTTCCCTTGCGGACGAGCGCGCTGGCTGCGATGACCATCTCCTGGGTAACAAAATTCATGGAACCAAGTTCGTCGTCTGGCCCCCACTTGCCCCAATTCCGGTATTCGGCGGACTTCTGTAGGACCGTGTTGATATCCATGCTCGGGTGTCTCCTTCGATGAGATGCGGACCCTGGTGTCGAGTCGTTGCCAATACTCCGGAAAGGCGAGCCGAGGCAAGGCCTGAGCAGTTGCTTCCCAGGGTTGTAATCCTTCCGCGAATGACGAACCAGTGTCAAGGCCTAGATGACAATCGCCGCCATCGTCGATCCGCTTGAATACGAGAGGTGAGATCTGTACTGTTATGGCAGTAACGACTTCCGGCGCGACGCGAACAATCCGACCGCGATCAATCGGCGGCCGACATAGCGCGGAGGCGAAGAAAATGCAGTATTCCGACCGGCCTTGGTTGCACCTGTACGACGAGGGAATGGTCCACGACATCGAGCCTGAATTCGACACGGCGCTCACGATGTTCAAGGCTGCCGCCGCGAGGCATCCCGATGCGGATCTCATTCGTTATTTCGATGGCGTCTTGACCATGGCGGAGGTCGACCGAATGACCGACGCGCTGGCCGTGGGACTGCACGCACAGGGGTTCCAGCCGGGTGAGCGGGTCGCAGTGTTCCTTCAGAACGTCCCGCAGTTCATGCTGTCGATGTTGGCCACTTGGAAAGCGGGCGGGGTGATGGTACCGATCAACCCCATGAACAAAGAGCGCGAGCTCGAGTACGTGCTGAAGGACTCCGGGGCAACGGTCTTGGTCGCTCTCGAATCCTTGTACGCTGAGGTCGCTGCCGAGGTCGTGGGTTCCGGCCACACGAAGGTGCGCACCGTGGTGACCACAAATGAGCTGGACCTGCTCGGCGATGAAACGCCTCCCGCACTTTTCGCCGGTTCGAGCAAGCAGCGGATCGACGGGACTCTGGATCTGCTCGACATCGTCAGGAGTCACGACGGTGAGCAACTCGAGACCCCCGAGATCCAGCCCGAAAGTATCGCCCTGATCACGTACACCTCCGGCACGACCGGGCCCTCGAAAGGAGCGACCAACAGCCATCGGAATATCGTCTTCAACTCGACTGCCTATCGGGACTGGATGTACCTGACCGAAGACGATGTGGTCCTCGGCGTGGCTCCGCTCTTTCACATCACAGGGCTCATCGCTGGAATCACCCTCGCGTTCCTCGTGCCGATGCCACTGGTGTTGGGCTACAGGTTCGATGTCTCGACGACGCTCGACCTCATCGAGCGTCACCGCCCCACATTTACGATTGGGGCCATCACCGTGTTCATTGCGCTGGCGAACGATCCTGAGGCCGCAGATCGCGATTTCACGTCGCTCTCAAAGGTCTACAGCGGCGGCGCTGCGATCCCTCCCTCGGTGGCTGAGCGCATGGAGGCAGAGCTTGGCCTCTACATCCACAACGCCTACGGTCTGACGGAGACGACGTCACCCTCCCATGCGGTTCCGTTAAACACGAGGGCTCCCGTCGATGAGACCTCCGGTGCTCTGTCGGTGGGCGTACCAATCTTCAACACCGTGGTGCGAGTCGTGGACGACGAAGGAATCGACGTGCCGTTCGGAGAGGTCGGAGAGTTCGTCACGAGTGGGCCACAGGTGGTGAGCGGCTACTGGGAGAAGCCGTTGGAGACCGAGCACGCGCTGCCCAACGGCGAGCTGTTCACCGGCGACGTCGGCTTCATGAACTCGGAGGGCTGGTTCTTCGTTGTCGATCGCAAGAAGGACCAGATCAACGCATCTGGATATAAGGTCTGGCCACGCGAAGTCGAGGATGTGCTGTACGAACACCCTGCCGTGCGAGAGGCTGCCGTTGTCGGTGTGGCCGATGAGTACCGCGGCGAGACGGTCAAAGCGTTCGTGAGCCTTCGTCCTGGTACTGAGGTCACCGAGATCGAACTCATTAGCTTCTGCAAAGAGCGCATGGCCGCATACAAGTACCCCCGTATGGTGGAGATTGTCGATGAACTCCCGAAGACCGTCACCGGCAAGATCCTTCGACGTGAGCTGCGCCCTGCCCCGAACCAACCGTGAACGTCCCTGAACGATTCCAGTCCGTTCTCTGGCGGACGGACACGTGACACGTGTCGGATCGCTGACTCAACGACAACCTCTCCGGGGCCCTCACCGGCCACTGGAACTGGCCGTGCGCAGAATCAGAAGAGGTCCCAGTAGTCCTTCCGGCGACCCATCTCTTCAGCTGTCTCCTCAAGAATTATCCGGCCGGAGCGCATCACATAGGCCCGATCGGCGATGCGGAGCGCTTGCTTGACATTCTGTTCCACGAGGAGCACGGTCAAGCCCTCCTCATCAGCCAGACGCCGGACGTTGTCGAATATCTCGGCCACCAGAGCCGGAGCGAGTCCGAGCGACGGCTCATCGAGGAGCAGCAGCGTCGGGTTCGACATGAGCGCAATCCCGAGGCTGAGCATGCGCTGTTGCCCGCCAGAAAAGGTGCCCGCCAACTGGCTGCTCCGCTCCGACATCAGAGGAAACATCTCATAGACCCGCTCCGTGAGTCTGTCACGCTCCTCAGCTGACCGAACGTGTGTGGCCCCAAGACGAAGATTGTCGAGCACGCTCAGATCGCTAAAGACGAAGCGCTCGGCCGGAATGTAGGACATGCCCAGAAGTGCGTTGTGTCGACAGTTCGACGTGGTCACGTCCTCACCAGAATAGGTGATCGTCCCACCCAGCGTCGGCAGCATGCCGAAGATCGTCTTCAGCGCGGTGGTCTTGCCGGCTCCATTGTGACCAATGATGGTCACGATCTCGCCGCGGCGCAAGTGAAAATCAACGTCGAACACGACGTGTTTCTTGCCATATCCGGCCCGCAGGTCAGAGACAACGAGCAAATCGTCACTCACGATCCCGGTGCCCGACTCGTTCGTGACAACTGTCTGTTCGTCATGCTGTTCCAAAGTACGCCTCCGCAAGTCTGCTCTCGCTCGTCAGCTCTTCAAACGAGCCCTGAGCAGTGATCCGCCCCAGTTCCATGAAGTACGTGTGATCAGCCAGTCGGCCAACGACATGAAGGTTGTGCTCAACGATGCAAATCGTCTGTCCTCTGTCGCGAAGCATCTCGATCAGGCCCAGCATGACCTCGACCCATTGTTGGTCGATTCCCGACGCCGGCTCGTCCAGAAGCACCACGTCTGCCTCAGTCGCGAGCACCCGCGCCAGAGCGACCAACTTTTGTTGACCGAAGGCCAGGCCGCCCGCCTGGTGGCTCGCGAACGAAGTCATGCCAACGAAGGACAACCACTCCATTGCTCGGTCACTCGTATCGCGCTCGCTTTGGGCTGTGGCTCTCGGATGCAGGAACAACCCAGAAGTGTGCTCACCCACTTGCCCCTGTATCGCAAGCATGACGTTCTCCAGCGCCGACAACCGCGGGAAGACCCGAACGTCCTGGAAAGACCTGGCCATCCCCTGGTTGGCGACCTGGTCCGGACGAAGCCCACTGATGTCTTTACCGCGGAGCGTGATCTGGCCAGCATCAGGCCGGATGGCACCCGTGAGAAGGTTGAACACCGTGGTTTTGCCTGCGCCGTTCGGACCCACGAGTGCCGTGACCATGCCGCGGCGCAGATCCATTTGCAGATCCTCGGCTGCGATAATCCCTCCGAAGTGTTTGGTCAGACCAACGACGGAGAGGACTACTTCGCCCTTGTCCCACAGGTCACCACCGCTGTCGGGAAGACGACCGTGGTGGCTCAGTTCGGTGAGGGCATGGGCATCGGCATCAGTATCGAGGCCGTCGGGCCCCATTGAGTTGACAACGCCCGCAGCCCCAGCTCCGGGCGAAGCCAACTCCATCGAACCATCACCCTTCGAAGCGCCGCGGCCGATCAGGCGTCGGCCCAACGTGATCAGAGTCGTTCCTTCGGGGAGTAGACCCTGCGGCCGCACGAGCATGACGACGACGAGCACAAGCCCGTAAGCGATGAGTCGCCACAGCGATGACTTCTCGGGCGCGAAACTCAAAACGTTTTGGAAGAACGGTGTCAGCATAACGAGGACGGTGGCGCCGATGATCGAACCCATCAGGTTGCCGGTCCCGCCAAGGATCACCATTGCGATGATGGCCGTCGATTGATCGAAGCTGAACAGCGAGGGCGACGCGAGTTGATTCTGAACGGCCAGCATCACCCCCGCCAACCCGGCCATGGCTGCTGTGACACTGAAGACCGTCAGCTTGTAGGCAAAGACGTTCTTGCCCAACGATCGGCACACCACCTCATCCTCACGGATTCCGCGCAGAACTCGTCCGTAGGGCGACTCGCCAAAACGCCTCACGACAAGATAGATCAGGACAGCCATCACCAGGAGGTACGGCATCAAGTCGCTCGGCAACAGCAGCTTCTGGCCAAAAATGGTGAACGGGCCCAACCCCTGGAGTCCATATGTTCCGCCAAGCGACGAGCTGGTCGTAATGAGTGTGATGATGATCGTCTGCGCAGCCAGGGTCAGCAGAATGAGGAACTCGGTCGATAATCGGAGTGCCGGAAGACCGACGACAAATCCCGCGAGCGCCGCCAAGACGACACCGACGACGAGACCAGGGACCAATCCGACGTCATGTTCAAGAAAGAGATAGCCGACCGTGTATCCGCCGACTGCCCCGAACGCCGCATGGGCGACACTGACCTGTCCCGCGTATCCAAGCAGAAGGTTGAGCGACAACGCGAAAATCGAGAAGATCAGGACAGTGTTGAAGTAGGTGATTTGGATTTCCATGTGTCGACCTCTCAGACAGTGACCGGCTGGCGCCGGCGCCGGCGCCGGACGTCGGACCAGTTGACGGGCCGCAGAGCGACATAAATGAACAGAATGCCGAAGACAACCAGCGAGGTCCACCTCGTCGACATGAAAAGCGCGCTCCAACTCTCGACGAGCCCAACGGCAAGACCAACAATCCCCACTCGCACGGGGTGGCTGCCCAGCCCGGCAAGGAACGCCACAACGAACGCATAGAACAGCGGGGTGAAGCCCATGTCTGGCTTCGCCGCGGTCTGGGTCGCGTTCAGCACCGCCGCCACTCCTCCCATGAAGGAACCAATGGCGAAGACCTGGAGAAAAACGATCCTCGGATTGATCCCGACAACCAGGCTCATCTCCGGGTTGATACGCACAGCCCGAACCACCCGACCGAGCGCTGTGTAGGAGAGGACCACGCCGAGCGTGATGATCAGCGTCCACGCGATGGCCACCTGGATGAGACCAAGCTTGGTCAAATCGAGGCCCCATATGAAATAGCCGGCGTTGGTGAAGCCACTGATTTGCTTGCTGGCCGAGTCGATCCAGATCAACTGGATGAGGTTGGTTCCGGCGATCGTGAGGCCAAGGGACGCCACAAAGATCACCAACAAGGTGTAGGCCCCTGACCGTTCGGCCAGGGGTCGGTACACCATCGCCTCGATGACCACTCCGAACACCGTGCCGACCAACGCCCCGAAGAGGAGCGCTGGCCAGAACGAGAACCCGTAGCTCTCGCCTACCTGAGCCGCGGCGTAGGCCGAGATCGCGTAGGTGAACATGAATGCAAAGTGGAACCGGCCGGTCACGCTGAGAATGATCCCGAGGGCCACTCCGACCAGCGCGTACGCACTGCCCGAAATCAGACCAGCCACAGTGAACTGCGCGAACTCTCCAAAGCTAGGCATGATGCTCGCTGCGACTTGTGGTCCGATTGGCTGTCTCGATCATGCCAGGCGGTAGTCGCGCGCTTCGAGATCGAAGTACGCCAGCGGTACGACCTTGCCATCCTTGAAGATGGACATGGTGAGCGGACGTGCTGTCACCGAGTGGGTCTCCATGCTCAGACTCTTGCGGCCAGCCGTGGTGTCGTCACCACCGTAGACACTCGGAAGTTCCGCGTTCTCCCGCCATGCAACGTCGAGTTGCTCACCGTCCATGATGTCGCCCCCAGCCTTGAGCACCCTCTGCATCACGTTCCACATTCCGAACGTGTCCTCGTAGTAGTTCGCTGCGTAGTAGTCCGGCAAAGTACCGTTCGCCGCCACGAACTCGTCGATGAAGATCTTCGACCAACCGTTGTCGGGAGCTTCCGCGTTGAAGTAGTCGAAGGAGAGATACATGCCCTCGTATGCGTCGCCTGCAATGTCGGCGGAGGACTGCGTGTACTCGGCCGCAACGATCGGCACGTCAATGCCAGCGGTCACCCACTGCTTCATGAAGACACCAATATCGTCACCGAAGATGCTGAGGAAAACGACGCTGGGCTTGTCCGCCTTAATCTTCTGAATCTGCGAAGAATAATCGGTTGCACCGATTGCGGCGAGCTCATACACGCCCATCTCGATTCCGCCGTCGGTCAGACGCCTCTGGAGATCATCGATGTTGATCTGATTGAGTGGCCCAAGATCCCACGCGACCGACGAGACTCTCGTGACGTCGCCGAACTCCTCGTTGATGTACTGAATGGTTCCTGGCCAGCCGTCGTTCGGCGTGATAGCGCGAGTTCCCCAGAAGTAGGGCAGGCCCTGGCCGAACGTCGATGTGCCACCTCCACCATCGAAGGTGAACATCTTGAACTGCTCTGTCCCCGGCGACATGGCACCGAGATCGTCCACATATGACGCAAGCTTGGCCGGAACGCCCGCGAGCCCGAGCTCTTGCACTGCCGTGACACCAGCCTGCGGGTCGCCGGACTTGTGGTCCTTCTCGATGAAGGTGATGTTCGGTCCACCGAGCTGCTTGATGTGTTCGGCGGCGAGATTCGCGCCAGCAGACATGGTGCGGCCGAAGAACGCTCCGGGGCCCGTGAAGGCCAGAACTAACCCGATTTCGTAGTCCGTTCCCGCGCCGGAGAACTCCGCTTCGATGGGGTCGATGTAATCGAGGATCGCCTGCACATTGGTCGCTGGCGCCGCGCTCCCGCTGCCCGTCGTGTCGCTGCCAGGAGTCGTGTTTCCGGCGGAATCCCCCGAAGACGACGAGTCGTCATCACTACTGCAGGCAGAAGCGAGCAAAGGAAACGCCATCAACGAGGCACCGCCGATGCCGGCCACTTTCAACATCTTTCGCCGAGAAAAGAGCTGTTCTGAGCCAGCTTCATCGTTGGGCTCGATCGGTTGTGTCATTTAAATCCCCCTGGTGAGTTGTCGCTTGTTTTCCGGCATTCCGGGCGAGCCGCCGTGGTGTAATTCCCCGTTCGATTCGCCCCCAGGCAAGGATGGCAGGTTGGAACACTCCGAGTCAAGCCGGAAGTTGACATATCTATCAAGTTTTGGAGTTTGTCCGGTTTGTTGGACACGGTGTAGTTGCTCATGCCGCGATGCTGGCGGCGTCGACCTCGGCGGTTATCCGGTGGCCGACGCGGAACTGGGGGCGTTGCCGGTTGCAGAACACCTCGATGTCATCGAACGGCACGGTTTCCATTTCGGAGCGGACGAACGACCCGATCCGTCGGTCATGGATGTCGTCCCGGTCTTCAACCTCGACCACACCCCGCCCCTTCGTCGCCGTCGCGGCATTTTCCGGCCAGTCTGGTCATGGGACCCGGTCGATCCCGCTCGCGAAAAACCGGCGAAGAACTCACGTCGTGGCTCGACAAAATCTTCCCGATCGTCAGCGAAGGCTCGAGCAGTTGGCTGGCCCCATGTCGGGCGGTCAACAACGCTATGAGAGAGGGCCACTCTTAGCGGATCACATTTTGGGGTGCGTAGCAAGGTGGAATGGGGTTGGGGTCCGTTGGCCTCGTCGCAACTCCGAGATCTCGCATCGTTCCCGTTCCAACGCTCGCTGTCTATCCGTCGACCCCGTGGGCCTGGGGCAACCGGCGGCTACTTGACAACGACCGGAGCACCCGTTCTGTGTTCGATCAGCAACGGCGCGACCGTGGAGAGGAACGCGCAGGACCCATCTTCGACACAGTGTCTCGCGGAGGTCGTCAAGCCAGGCGGAGCGTGCCGCCAAGGTTGGGCATCAGAGCACATGAAGCAGCAGGGCGCACGCTGAGCCAGGGTCGACGGTGACCTCATTCGCGATCGTCTCAGTCCGTGTTTGGGATCGCCATACGCTATAACCACTAGTGTCCTGTCACGGTGTTTCGTCTGGTAATTCGGTGTTGGTGACGTCGGCGCAGTAGCGGCCGAGTCGTTCGAGGATTTCGTCGGCTGTTTTGTGCCAGACGAACGGTTTGGGATCGTCGTTCC
>Ga0209702_10003619_pt1 | contig 23995 bp, 35 predicted proteins | sample FRY01_FD_187210 | JGI IMG/M metagenome (GOLD analysis project Ga0209702, IMG submission 187210) | Freshwater microbial communities from Lake Fryxell liftoff mats and glacier meltwater in Antarctica - FRY-01 (SPAdes) (version 2) | ecosystem: Environmental > Aquatic > Freshwater > Ice > Glacier... | reverse complement strand
ATTGCTTTCCAGCGCCTGGGCAGGGTTAGCCGCAGTTCTTCTAGTAGTTGGTAAAGTAATTATAAATATAGTTGTACCCATACCACTATCAGCTGGACCGGAAAACGTATCCGGGATATCTAAAATTCTCGCAACTCCACCAGATAAACTATCTAAAATACCAACTATCGGAAATTGTAACATGTCCAGAATCTCAACTTTGGGAATAACAAGTGGTGTTACCACATTCCCAGACCCATTAAAGGTCATTGGGAAGCTTTCCAAACGGTCAACATCTGGATCACTGCCTGTCCAACCCCCGACTGCCTCGTTTGGGTCAATAGTCATATTAACTACTCCCCCAGTTATAATGGCGGATGTGAACACCGATACCGTACTTGAAATATGGTGCGATTGTGACGGACTACCATTATTACTGGAGTTAGCCTCATAATCAGAAACTGGGAACCCATTATTACAATAATGCACAAATTGTATGTTGAAACTAGAATCATCATTAACAACCGAATAAGTAACCCCACTAGTATTGAAATCAGTATATGACATAGAACCTATAATACTTGATAAATATGGATCATCAGCATGGAAAAACATATTTCTTTTATAAACACTAACGGGGTGACTATATGCATTCACCCGAATAACATGATTGTCTTTCGACAACGTTTCAAATGTGACTCCGTCATAGTCTTTATTGTAATCATACTCCCAAACTCCAGCTGACCCACTAGCACCACCTGATAACATAGGAAGCCTAACTGTGTCATAACTACCAGCAAATGATGATGGCCATTCCAACGGCCATTTAACATTTTCATCTGACGGAGTTGCACCATCATCTATAAAATAACTGATGAATTCTGGATCATCCCAACGCATTACAAACTTACCAATATCACTAGCAGTTAAACTAGAATGTGCTGACATCGTGAATCCCACATATTCGACATTGGACCGGGTGGTATTGATATTTATTAGAGATGCTTCAAGACCATATTGTGTGTCCTCAGCTCTAGACACAATCTCATCCACAATATCTGGATCCGGAGTTAGTGATAATTCAGTAACCTTATTTACTATTTCACCAATAGTATCAGCCTCATAGAAACTCTGAGTGGTCCAAAACTTTGTAGTGGGTGTATGTTTATCACTACTGGTAATTATAACCTTTGATTCGGTATTCCAGATTATTGCAAATTCTTTGTTGAAAAATATAGGTTCCATTTATTTATTTATTTATTTTTTAATTTGTAATTATTGTCCAACCCTTACCCAACAAACTATTTATTGCTGTTAACCCATCACCTGAGGGGGGGAGAGCATTATAGAGACCAGAAACTTGGCTACCATGTAATTGAATTACCCCACCTGTATTACCATTTGCGTCCATATCAACTAGTATTTGGTTCACAACATCCTCTGGAAAAACATTATTATGCAGATTTACAAACCTTAAAGCAGTGTATCCTCTTAATGAGTGAAACTCAACTAACCGTCCGAACTCCCCGTCAATACCAATCAAAGTGGATTTATCAGATTTATCCATCCCTGTTGGTAAAGTTGCCGCCTGGGTATAGAGCCTATTTAACCATGGTCGTTTAGTTTTAAGAACACCTGGATTGTTATCCAGGTGTTCAAAATTTTCATCCATTTCAGAAACGGTCAATGCCCTACCTAAATTTTCTCTTAATGTTAATGTCATACTTGTTATTTATTTTAATTTGTAATTATTGCCCAACCCTTAACCAACAAACTATTTCTTGCTGTTAACCCATCACCTGAGGGGGAAGCACTCACCACGTTTGCGGGTGTGTTGGATGGATTGTTTAATTGAATTATCCCACCTGCACCACCATTTGCGTCCATATCAACTAGTATTTGGTTCACAACATCCTCTGGAAAAGAATTATCAAACAATTTTAAATGCCTTAAAGCAGGGCATCCTATTAATGTGGGAAACTCAACTAACCGTCCGAACTCCCCGTTAATACCAAACAAAGTGGATTTATCAGATTTATCCAACACTACTTGTATATAATACGAACTGCTACTTGTCAACCATACCCATATTCGTTTATTATTTAGAATTTTTGGATTGCTACTCAGGTATTCAAAATTTTCATCCATTTCAGAAAATGTCATTTTCCTACCTAAATTACTTCTTAATATTACTGCCATAATTGTTTTTATTTATTATTGTATATATTAGATTAATATATTGTATTTATGACAAATACTAAAATAATGAAAACTCTTCAATACTTTTATAAGGTAAAAGTATTGAAGAGTTTCCATCCATTTCAGAAAATGTCATTCTCCTACCTAAATTACTTGGTTTCCTTCAGAATCGGCACCGTTTAAGATTGCTCCAACTGTGACATCTTCTGGGACTTGATCATTTGATATTTCAGCAATAAGATCAGGTATTATTTCACCATATGTAATTGAATCAAATGAACTACTTGTAGGCTAAAGACCGATAAGTTTCCGGAGACAAGCTCCTTCTTTTTGGACGTTTCACCGATTGTGCCAACCAAGGTTGGTCTTATTTCATATCCACATCTGTAATCGCGATGGTCCCCAGGTTCTAAACTATTGTCACTATTTAACAAAAACTCATTTTAATATATATATATATATTATAAAAATAATAAAACAAAATATATGAAACATTTAAAAAGATTTAATGAAAGTGTAGAAAGTTTGCAAAAAAGGTCAGGTGTGGGCAATGCAATACTCTTTAAGTCACTATGTAAAGAATATGGTATTGAGAATTATACTATAAATTCAGATGGTAGTGTAGATGTAGATGGTGATGTTGATTTATCTAATAAAAATTTAACTAAATTGCCAATCAAATTCCGAAACGTCCGTGGTTATTTTTACTGTTCTACTAATCAATTAACTTCTCTAGAAGGGTGCCCACAAAGTGTTGGTGGTGCTTTTTCCTGTCATAGTAATAAATTAACTTCTCTAGAAGGATGTCCAAAAAGTGTTGGTGGTAATTTTTACTGTAAAGATAATCAATTAACTTCTCTAGAAGGGGGTCCACAAAGTGTTGGTGGTGATTTTGACTGTGGAGATAATAAATTAACATCGCTAAAAGGATTGAATAAAGAACAGGTGAGAAATATATACTCTGAAGGTAATAATATGTAAAATTATTCAATTAATAGGGTTACCCCTTTAGGTCGCTAAAGGGGTAACCCTATCAATTAATATTGAATATATGAAACACATAGATAAGTTTAATAAATATTCGATGGACTAAAACCCAATAATGTGATCTCTAATAGAAAGATGTGAAATTATTCAAAATCTTGTTCAAATGATATCATAAGGTTTGAATTTTCATCCTCTATGAAGATGAAATTTTCAAATACATTAAATTCAATAGATTTTCCAGTCTCATTTATATATGATAGGAATGTTTTATTGAAAATAATGTGTTTATTACTTTCAGATGTCTCATCAACTTCCAATTCCCATAAATGTGTCTCTGATAATTTAACTTTAGTATCTTCTATTGATAGAGTTAATACTCTTCTAGAATCGCTGGAATTTATACTAGATAGTTTTTTAATATCCTTAAAATCATCTGGTGACAATGAAAATGCCCAATTTCTGTTTTCCTTTCTAAGTGTTTTACCTAGTTGTTGCTTTGATATGTCCTTTATTTCTGATGATTCAGATATTTCAAATTTTAATTTAAATCTACCATTCGTTATTTGAGCGGTTCTAACCTCACACTCATCAATTGATCTTGTGGAAAGTTTAAGGGACACCTTTGAATCGGTTCTGATAAATTCTAAGTTCTTAACAAATTTGGTTGATTCTCCGATTATCATATTTACAATACCCTCTATTGGAGTTTTTGTCATAAAGAAATCATCTGTTTTAAGTTTATAGCTTTTGAGAGCACTTACTGATGTTTTTCCAAGCATGGAATAAATTAGTATATCATATTCATCTATTTTGAATTTGATAACATCTCCAATTCTGGCTAGATCTTTAAGCTTTTCCAATAGATCTGGAAAATTATCGCGATTTATCTCGATATCCAGTGTTTCTGATGATATTGTTGTATTTGACATTTTATATTTAATATATAACTAAAAATAGTGTTTGTTTTTATGGGAAAGATAAGAAGAGATGTTTCGGAGAAAGTCACAACTTTTACAGAATTTAAAAAAGTGAATGAGTTCTTTGGTGGTGGAACTAAGGATATAATGATACCAAGGGTTAGTGAGTTAATAAAGTATATTGGCTAATGACTAAGGACTGCTAAATCAGTTAAAGGGTCAGGTGATAGCATAGTAAAGAAAATTAAAAGAAGTGTTCGGGATTTTTAATTTAAAATATAAAAATAGTGTTTGTTTTATGAAAAAGGTATTTGAGCTTAGAAGAGAAGGTGAATATATGAACATTGATTATGTGTCAGTGAAGTTGAATGAATTATCTGATCTTGTTAGTGATTATGATGGTTTTGATTTTAATTATGATATTGATAACAATGGATCATTTGAAACCTGTTTAACAAATATGGCCAGTAATAAAGAATTGTGTTGGAAGTTTAAAGATGGTGTTCTAACATATCTAATTGATGAAGTTATGCAGGAAAAGATAAGAAGTAATTCAGAAGAAGAGATCATGGATATTATAGAAAAGGGAATTCATAATGAAATGGGTGTTTCAGAGAAAATCATAACCTTTACTGAATTCAATAAAATTGATGAAAGTGCGGATAATCATAATATATATTATTCAAATGATGGTTCTCACCATGATGATTTGGATCGTGAAACTAAGCGTATACAGAATAGTGGAAATAAAAAACACACTATTGAATCTTTACTATCTAAAAAGGACGCTATTGATGTTAAGAATATGATTGATTCATTTAAGAATGATATCCGTAAAATATCCAAGGGTAATTATAATGAGATTATTAATTTAATATCTAAAATTATAGAAGTTAAAGAAACCTTTGGTGGTAAAATGCTACCTGATCCAGATTAGACCTTACCTGGATAGTAAATTAAACAATTCAATAATGTTCTTTATTGTAAATTGTAGGCTTTCAAGATTTTTATTTGTCATCCTCAAGAATTCAATGTAGTTTTCAATTAATTCAATATTTCTTGTTTCCTCTGAAATGTGAGCCTCTACAAGCATTGTTTTCTCACTGGCATTTGTTTTAATCCCAAAACCTGTTGCATACATAATAAACTTTTCTTGCCTCAACTTTTTCATTTTAACATCTTGTTTAGATCTCTTATCAAGAAAGGTAGATATCTGCTCATTTAACATTTGTCTAAAACTTAAGCAAGATGCTTGACAATCTGTTATTCTTAAAGATGTTGAAGTGTTAACCTCTAATCTTACTACCTCAAATAGTGGATCAAGATTTTTCTTCCACTCTAACCTTTTACTATTAAAAAATTCCTCTAATCTATCATTAGTGTCCTTTAATTTTCTAATTCTATCAATTTCTTCTGGTGTGTAAACATTCATATTATTTATTTATACTATTTTCCTTTGTAAAGTTACATTGCTTTTACCAACCCTTCTAAATTCAATACGAGCATAATCATTTCTAAATCTAATATAGTCTGTAATATCCAAATCTTCAACATCTCTCCAATCTCTGGGAAAAGTCTATCACCATATTTTATATTCGATATAATTCCATCATCTCGGGAAATATTTAATATATCTTTAACATCTGGATCATATCGCAAGTCTGGATAATCTTTCCAGCAATCCGAATATTATTCAAATACCTTAATATGTTTCATATACTATATATTAATAGGAATATATAGTATATGATTAAGAGATTTTACCAATTCATAAACGAATCTATAAATATTGATAAGAGTGAATTCGAGGATATATTAAATATTGCCAGAGATGAGGGTATTGAAACATCATATACTATATTACTTTCCACTAATACTGGGTCATTCAACTTTGCATGGCTAAAGACTTGTGTGTTTTACGTTCCGTCATATAAATGCTGATCAATACGATGAGATAGTTAATACCGAGGTTAGGTGTGAATTATTTGGTGAGGTGGAGATTAGTATAGATTATGGAAATAAAACATTCGGTAGAATTTTTACAAATACTATATACTTTGATGGAAATGAGGATGATGCCAATTGTATATATGATGATATCCGGATATTCAAGAATAGTATAGGAAATCGTGTTATTTTCAAAGGGGATTTAAGTGAATTCGGATTTAATATATAAAAGAAAATAACTAAACATGAAATATACGAGAGAGCAAGTTAGAAATGCTGTTAAATCCAGAGGTTATAAATATTTTGAAGATGGGGAATATAACCTAAACATAATCGGAATAAGAAACTCCTCCACCGGTAACAAAATTACTAACAAATTTGATGATTTGATTACACTTTCTTTTATTGTTAATGGGAAGTGGTATTTCAGACAATTTGAATGTACGACAGATCCTGGTATACATTGGGCAAAGAACTTGTTAAATGAGGATGGGGTTGCTATTCTTGTACCAGGTCAATATAGTGGCTCACATATGATTGGTCTACATCAGGGAAAATACAAAGCTCTTCGTCAAAAGTCCCCATTAAAAGTTTATAGAGATAAGGATAAGGATAATGAGTATGATCTGATAAAAGAGAATATTAAGCAGGGAATCTATGGTATAAATATTCACCACGCAAGTTCAACCGGAAAATCTGCACAGGTAGACAAATGGTCAGCCGGATGCATTGTTATATCTGATATCGAAGATTTTAACGAATTTATGAGAATATGTGAAAGTTCTAAAAAAATCTGGGGTAACTCATTTACATTAACTCTAATAGAGAGTAGGGATATATAGGAATAGATCCAAATTTTTTAAAGGAATTGTAATGGATGAAGTTGTAAGGGTGAATTTATGTGATAATTTCGCTAAATCGCTATATGGTAATATAAATTCGATAACATTTAATAAAGATCCTCTAGGTAGGTCTTGGCCAGAGGAAAAAATATATAGAATTTGTATCTAAAATGTTTAACAATTCACGAATAGAATCTAGTAAATTGGTCAATGAAATAATAGAGGGAAGGTCTGATGAAAAGGATGTTATTGAATTTTTCAGTGATTATTAAAGGTGCCAAAAAATCACCTAAAAGATTTTAAAGATTTTATAAAAATAAATAGAAAATGAGAAAATTTAATTATTTATAATTTTTTATCGAAAATATAAAGGTCATAGATATTATTACCCTTTACTTTCTTAATATTTTTAAGAACATCTCCTGTTGTAGAGTCCAGTACTTTATAAACTCCAAGGTTTTGACCCTTATCGGTTAATGCTTTTATAGTGTTTCCTGGTCTTCCAATCGCTCCTAGAATAGCTAGGTATTCACTTCCGTATATACTCTTAAGAAATGATATACGAACGCCCTGTGTGTCTTTTATATTGTTAATATATGAGTTATCAGAAACATTTTCTAAGTCTAACTTAGTGTCAGTCGGTTTGATCCTTATTGTGGCAAATCTAATATTTTCCCCTTCTAGTGATACATCTTCTTTGTTTTGTATAACTTGTTGTTTAACAAGTGTCTGTTGGTTTCTCCTAATTGCGTTAAAATCAGCTCTAGCAATAATCCCCCCTCTCATTCCTTTGTCATTCATGTTATACCCACTCGGTGCTAATCTATAGAATGATCCGGTAAATGTCATTGAAAGTATCCTATCGGTTCTAAACATTCTCCATATTTTGTTAATATGTCTATTAGTAGAAACTGACCATCCGTTAAGATGCCATCCTCTTAATAGTATTTTACCCTTTGATGATCTACCAATAACCAATGGATAGATAACTCTTTCATTACCAGAAAAGTGCTTATTTTTTTCTCCTTTATAATTTATGAGAAATATCATCCCATATTTTATGGCCTTAATTAATATATTTTGATCATATTTTATAGGCTCATTAATAGGTATATTATCAAAGTCCCTAACATTTTTTAGTGAAAATCTTGGTATAAACTCTCTATCTTCTCTTAACTCATCATATGATTCTCTTAAAATATATTCTACTGGCTTCTTGTTAAAATATGCCTTTGATTCACTTAAATTCATAATGTATATATTGATAATAGGTATCTCGAAATTGTAATATATCCATTTAATATATACAGATATGAATAATCCGGAAGAGCTTAATAGGTATTATAAATTAGTGAATGAATATATTGATAAGTATATTGATGATTGGAAAATACATCCTAAAAAATTGGATAAGTATTTCAAGAATAATTCAAGGCTAGTTTCCTTCCTAGAAAGGAGTGGATTAACCGGAATTAAGATGATTGAAAAGGTAATAGATGATGTTATTAGTGATAGAAAGGACATGGCGAATGATGGTGTATTAACCTTTGAGGGGTTTTCGGTACTAGAAAGTAGTGAATATAGGGTTCAAAAAATACAAGAGTGTTTATATAAGGGTATTGATAAGGTTACCGTTGAGCATGAAAAAGTATTGGCTGATCATTATGATAAATCACTTAGTTATATAAATGTCAAAGACTCTGATAAGCATAAATTTATCATAGATGGTGATAAATATGACACAAAATGTATTGTGTACCTTAAAGCAGAGTTGGAAATAGTAAAAGCAAATCTAATCGAATACTCGTTTACTAAATTAATAAATGAAACCGTTAAGGTTTCTGATATTGGAGTGGAACTTGATGTAAGTGAATTTGTGGATGAGGATAAATTCAATTACTATATGGATAAGAAATTAACCATTGAAAAGGTTTCAAAATCTATGTGCTCAATACTATCAGCTAAGAGTAGTAAAATAACAAAGGGTGGTAGTCTAATAATTGAATATGTATGAGTCTTTTGAAACATCAGGACTAACTATCAAAAACTTATACTTATCAGGACTCGATTCATTCAGTACTTTTTGACACAGAGCCTGTCACATTTGTTCTTTCCATAAAAATTTATCAAATAATCCAAAGTGGGCTCGTTTTCGAGTTGGGGAAACAGGCGGTTTTTTTTACAATTCATGTAACATCATGATATACTAATATATATATTATATAAAACGATATAAAGAAGACCTTAAAAAAATAGGTTTATTAATACAAAAACTTTAAAATTATGAAAAACAGCAGAACAATTTATAGAAGAAAAATATACTCATGTTCCTCGTGAATTAGAAGATATAACAGATTTAATGGTAGAATTTGCTAAATTTCATTGTACAGAACAAGATAGAGTGATTAGTGAGAAAGCTTAAATAGAAATAAAAGATGTTTATTCATCAGAGTATTCTTTAGTAAATTCTGAAACAGTATATTATAATACTTCTGGAGTTGATAATGTATATCCTTAAGAATGTACAAAATATATAATTTCTATAGACGAAGATTCAATTTTAAATGCTTATTCACTTAATAATATTAAATAACATGAAATTTGATAATAAGTTACAAGCATTAAAGATAATTATTAACTAAAGAAATAAGACTGTGACACAAGAAGAGCTACAAGAGTATAAAAAAATCAATTCTTAATTTGGCGCAATGAAAACAATAAATAACAATATAGAAGTAGACTACAAACAGGGCAAACTTGGTGGTTTGTTGATAGTTCAAGAATTAGAAAATGTGAATATCTTTGCCCGTTTCCAGGGCATAATCCTGATAATTTAGGAAATTATGACATAATTATTTGGAAAGATTTAGATAATCCTGAAAGAATATATAGGAAAAATTTAGTAGAGATAGTTGAAAAAAACAAACATATAACTTCTTATGAAGAAGCTAAGATTGAATTGTTAAAACAAGCAGAAGAACATTTAATATACTTAAAAAGAATTTATGGAAAAGACAATAAATAATAACATAAAAGAAGCAAGAGTTGGGTTTGAAAATTCTAAACTTTTAAAAGAAAAAGGATTTAATGTTAAATGTACTCATTATTATATTTTGAACTTTAGTAGTTTTAAAGCGGATTTCATTCTTAATCAATTCAAAACGCCAATAGAAGACAATAAAAACATATTACAATTATGTAATACAAAACAACCACATATAGCTTTAGCACCTACCCAACAATCAGCTCTTGATTGGATAAAAATTAATTTTGGTGTTCATATAGGAATATTTAAACAACGACACTCTGAATTGAAACATTATGGTTTTATAATCAAGTCAGAAAATGATAAAGAAATTAGAATGTGTGGATTTTTAACACCAGAAGAAGCAAAAGAAGCAGCTATTAATCACGTTTTAACTAAATTGATATGAAATACAAAGAAATAAAACTAGAAGATAATAAAAGTATTTTAGTAGATGAATCTGCTGAAATAAAATCTGACGAACATTATGTAGCTTGGGAGGATAATTATAAAATTCCTCAATGGGTTATATATGTTCGTGGAGTTGGATTAAACGGCAAAGCGCCTTATAAAGTTATAGCAACAATAAACTTCTCAATTGACAAAGATATTCCTGTAGTTATTTTTGAAGATGAAGTTGAGAAGTTAGCTTTAATTGAGTATCCAGGAGGAGCGTATGATGAAGAATTAGCAAGAGATTGTTTTATTACTGGTTACAAAGCAGCACAACAAAAAGCGGAAGAGGATTTAATAAAAGCTTATGATAAAGGAGAGCAAGTAAGGTATAGTAAAGTTGGGGAAGCTGTTTTAAAACAACGATTTATTAAATCCCTAAACCAAGAATACATTGAGTTGGAAAGGGAATACTTATCAAATGATGGTAATTGGAAAGATGTATTATTACCTTCTGAATGGGATGCTTATACTAAAAATAGAATCAAAACAGATAGAGTTGGTGGTCAATTAATGGCTTATGTTAAACAATAAAATCAAACAATTAAACAAATGGTAACACTAAAAAAACCTATAGTACAATTATCAATAGATGATAATGAAGATATACAACTAAAATGTAAGTATGATGTGGAAATGTTACATAATCGTAAAGAAAGTTTAATGGTATTTATTGCTAATTCTGTAAGTACAGAAGAAAATGAAATATTTGTTAATTCACACGATAACGTAATATCAACACTATTATGGATGAACTAGAGATTAGAGTCACTAGAATGAAGTTATTACATATCCAGTTCATGTGTGAATTTTTTAGCATAATCAAACGGATAGATATCCTTTAAACAGTTAGCCATCCGTTTGAGTCTTTTTTTACAGAATTTCCTATCTTCTTTCCTCATTTATTTTCTTCCGTGATGATCGACTGTCTCTAAATCTTTTTTATCTAACTTCATCAATATTTCATTTATGTGAAATGGTCTAAACTCTGGGTGAGCATCGACTCCAACATCCATTGATTTTCCTATAGGGGATATACTGTTATGTGAGTGACCAAATAAGTGTATAGATCCTCTGTGACTTTTTGGCCATACTTGGTTTGAATAATGTGATAAATAGAAATAATTTCTACCTATGTATCCTTTATAAACCTGATTTATTGACGAGAAGCAATCTAGGTATTCTTCTGGTGACTCCTCGATATGCTCATCATGATTTCCGAGTACTAGATGTATATTCTTACAGATTATTGAATCTCTAAATGTTTTTATGTTATCCTTTCTACCAAAGCTCCAGTCACCTAGATGATAGAGTGTATCACCTTCCTTTACCATGTCATTGATATTTTTGACTAGTGCGTTATTCATTTCTTGTGTAGAGTTAAAATCTCTATACCCACTTTTCCAGGTCGACTCTTTTTTACCTGAAATATTTCTGTGTGCATAATGACTATCACTGGTAAACCAAATGTTCATAATTTTCAAATTTTAATTTTGTCAAAAATACTAATTTATCTTAAAAAGGGTGTAGTCTATAAACACATTAGAAATTATAAACGTAATCAAATATAAGTAATTTATTTTAATATATAATTAATGATACAGAAATACCATAAATATTTTGAAAATAAGATGAGATCTGGATTTATAGGAAAAACTTATTTTCATGGTAGTGTAGTTGATATGACTGTTGGGACTATATTGGTAGCGGGTGACCTACATAATGAAGGTATGGATGAATTGTATAGAATTTTGGAAAAATACCGATCAAATAATAAATTACCTCATAGTGATTCACTATTTATGTGTGATAAGGAAGGTGATTTAGATTTTGAGGGATCAGAATATCTATTTACAGTTGAGGCTTTAGGACCGGTTACAAAACATGATAGAAATTGGTTATCAGAAGTGTCGAAATTACACGGTGAGAGATCTGATGAAAGAAAGATAAAAAAAGCAGCGGAAAATTATTGGTCTGGGATCCCATACAGAAATGTTAGTACATGGGAATATATAACACCAGAAGCAAGAGTATTAAGCTCGGAACCTTATTAATATGAATAGATTTATTGAATCATATAATGATTATAACCCAAAAAATAATTTAGATGCTAAAGATTTTGTGGAGAATAACTTATTAAGGCTATACCAGATGTATAATCTTGATGATCAGGATGATATGAGTGATGATGAGAAAAGAGGATTTCTAATTGAATACTTTAGTAAACATCCAGATGAGATAAAACGATATTCCTCTATGACATTCGGAAGAGCCCCGAACCTAAATACTATATCGACTAATAATATAGGTGGTGTAATAAAATATAGATAATTTCTACCAGCCTTATTTCGCGAATTTCTCATCAAATGTTTCTATCCTTTTTACTGTAACATTATCAGTAAAATTCTCCTCATTTTAATTAGCTTATTTTAATCGAATAAGTCACCAGCATCAAAATCATCTGATGATATTATGTCATCACTTTCTGATAATTTCTCGAATTCCTTTTCCATTTCTTCTTGCTCAGTCAAACTTTTATATTTGAAATAGTTATTAACTATTGGCTCAATACCCTCCAAGACTCCTTGTGTGAATATCTCAGCAGTGTGTAATTGTGAAGAGAAAAATGATTTGTCTAAGTGATTTACATACCATTTGGTACCACCTGGTATAAACTTCATCTCTCCGGTGTCTTTGTCAATAGACATTTTGCCCTTTGCTATTCCAACTTGATCAAAGAATTCTGGTCTACAGAAAGCTTCTAACCCTTTAAATGGGTTCATACCCTTTTCAAATGAAATTTCAATTTTAACCTGCTTAGGTTTTACTTGTCTATTCTTAACACATTTACAAGTAACAATAACTCCAGATTGTCCAGTTATGTCCATATCATCAGAATCATTATCCTTCAATTTAGCCTTTGTTAAAAATGTGATATTATTAGCCGAGTAATATAATTGTTTACCACCCTTCATAATTGTCTGTGAATATGTTTCCATTGTTTCATATGTTTGGTTGTTAACAATCATTGGAATATTCAAATAATTAATATCCGATGTTATTGAAACAAATAACGACCCAATAGCCTTTGCTTTGTTACCAACATCAGCTTTTATATCACCATTCAATAGGTCCAACCTAGCTTTCTTTGATGATAATTGTCCGAGTGAATCTAGACACCATATTTGTGGTGGTAATTCATAACCATCTACTTTAGCTTGTTTTAATTCATCTATTAGTGTTGTTATTGTCACATTTAGTTCCTCAACTTGATTACCTCTCACTATTATGAAATTCTCAGGTGAATTATCAATACCATATTTTGTCAATTCTGATCTATTGATAGCATACTCAGTATCTATATAGATTACAGATCTGCCTAGCCTCTGTGCTTCCCTTATTATATTCAATGTTAGGAATGTCTTTCCACTTGCCTCTGGTCCCCCAAATACACTAATACCTCTACTTCCTATTCCACCCCATAAAGATCCTGATAATGATGCGTTAAGTGTGTAATTACCTGTTGGTATATATGTTCTTTCAGCGATTTCTCTGTCAATATGAATTGGAACAGTTTTTGCTATATTATCTAATATTGCTCCGACCTTACTAAATTCGAATTTCTTAACTTGTTTTCCCTTTACTTCTTTTGCCATTTGTAGAATTATTTTTTATAGATTATATATTAAGAATCAGTACCCCTATTTCGTTTTTTATTTAAAAAAAATTATAGGAGGGGTGTTTTTGTATATATAGTTAATGACAAAGAATGATTTTATAGAGAGGGCTAGAAATGTGCACGGTTATAAGTATAAGTATATAGGTATTCCTGATAATATTAGATTGGTGGATTATATAAAGATGTTACTAGATGGTGAAGAATATACACAGCGTGTTAATAAGCATTTAATTGGTAGGTGTCCGGAAAAATCAACTAAAAGAAAGACTATAGATGATTTTATAAATGAATCTATTTTAATATGGGGTGATAGATTTGACTATTCATTGACGGATTATAGATCAGTCAATGATAAGATATTATTAATTGATAATAAAACAGGAATAGTTATTGAGCAATTACCAGGAGTACATCTAAATGGTCACGAGCCAAAGGGTATAAACGGTGATGATTTTATAGTATTGTCTAAACTAGTTTTTAATAGGTATTCATATGATAAATGTGTTTATGTTAATAAGACTGTCAAAGTTATAATAACATGTCCTGATCATGGTGATTTTTTAATAAAACCATTTGACCATTTGAATTATGGATATGGATGTAAAAAATGTCCCGAGTATAATATTAAGAAAAATGTATCAAAATTTCTAAATAAGTATAATATTACCTTTTATAGGGAACATAGATTTATTGGATGTAAGTTGCCATTTGACTTCTATATACCTTCATTGAGATGTGTTATAGAAATATCATCAGATCCAGTAAATGATAAGGTTAGGAATAATTATTGTGAAGAGAATTTCATTGATATAATATCCTTTTCAAAGAATAATAAGAATATAATATGGGAATTGTTATGGGATAATTTAAAAGATCGTATTAAGAGATATGCACTTCCTCGTCATTAGTAAGAACTTTTTCCAAATTATTTATATTAAATCCGAATAATGGGGTTCCACCATTTGTTAGATATTCGTGATATAAAGATTGGTATTCATCTTGTGTGTATATTTTACCAGTAATTTCACTCCTTATGACATCTGTTGGAGTTGGACCAATCATTGCGTCATTATCCTCCTCCCCGTAATTAGGGCCCATGTGACCTACTAGCTCTACACCACCAACCTCTTCATTGCAAAATTCTTTAAAATTATAGATTTTCATCGGTTCTGACAGGAATTTTTTCGAAGAATTCTTCTTGTTCTTCTAGTGAATGAGTATCTTTATTGAAATTGTATATTATGTTATATAGAAAATTATCCTTTAGTGTCATCTTTTCACCATTTGAGAATTCCATTATAGTTTCCCCAATTTTATAATTGTCCATTATTTCTTTTATTTCAAGGTTTATTTCCCCATTTTTATCAGTTAGGTTACATATAACTTTTTTACCAGATTTTAAAATAGTGGATATTTTATCAAATGCCATCTGTCTATCAAGCATTCTATAGTCCATTATGTCCTTATCCTTCCTTTTATCGAAACTATCAAGGAATTTCTTTTCCCTTTTTGTTATCTTATCACCATCACTAATCTTATCCAAGATTTGATTCAGGTAATTATCCTTTATGGATTCACCAACTTTATAGTACTTTGATATAAATTTCTTAAATCCCATAACATTTTCTTTCTTTGAACCCATAGTTTATATATTAAGAATTGAATGCAATTTATATATACATTATTAATTAATGTTGATACTATGGATAAAAAACTATTAGAGGCTCTTGGAAACCTATCTATTGCATTAGAAAGCATATCAGATGCTTTGGATAACCGTAAGGGTGAGGCTGAATCATCAGTTGGATCAGCATTGCAGAGTGGTGATATGGGTAAACAAGTGCTTGAAATTAACAAGGGTATTAAAATGATTAAGGATGACACTTCAAAGATATTGGATAATCAACAGACTCTTATAAAATTACAGAAAGAAAAAAATAGTGAGAAGGAAGGTGGTATTTTCGGAAAGACTGGTGAAAAGAACAAGAAAAAGATTCAGGATGGTGTATCAACTGTTCTTTTAATAGCTGGGGCAGTTTTAGCAATTGGACTAGCATTTAAAATAATAGGACAAGTTGATTTCATGTCGGTTATCGCTTTATCATTTTCACTGCCACTAGTTGCTTATGCATTCGAGAAAATAGCCGGATTAGATTTAACTTATAAATCCATGGTATCAGCATTTGGTACTACAGTAACTATGTCGTTGGCTATAGCTGCCGCTTCTTATATACTTGGACTGGTTAAGCCAATAGGACCAGCTCAGTTATTTACAACAATTGCTATTGCTGTGGCTTTTTCACTGATAGCATTATCTATTGGTAAATTGGTAAAGGCATTTAAAGGAATAAACCCAGTTGATGCTTTAAAAGCCTCTTTCTTGATGCCTATATTGCTAATTGGTATTAGTGCTGCGATAGTAGGATCTTCATATTTACTTAGGTTGGTTGCACCAATTGGATTAGCACAAGCATTCTCGGTCATTGTTATAGCGGCTGCTTTTGGTGTTATATCATATGGCATTGGGAACATGATTAAGGGATTTAAAGATGTCGATCCTATAGAGGCAGCTGCATTTGCCTTAATGGCTCCTGTTGTTTTAATTGGTATAAGCGCTGCTATAGTTGGTTCATCATGGGTTCTACAATTAACGGCTAGTATTGGGTTTTCACAAGCTTTTAGTGCTATTGTAATAGCTGGTGTATTTGTTATTATTTCATATGCTATTAAGCCACTTATGAAAGGTGTTAAAAATGCTAATGTGGATGATATGGTTAAGGGTGGTGTGATTTTGGTTATATTATCTGCTGCTATTTCAGCAGCATCTTATCCTATATCGATGATGGCTCCTGTCACATTCGGTCAAATATTTTCATTAACATTAATGAGTATTGGACTAGCAGTTAGCGCTCTTGCATTAGGAGTTGCTATCTGGGGTATAAATAAATTGGGAAGCATAAAGGATTATATAATGGGTGGTCTATCTATAGTGGTAATAGCTTCTGTTATTTCACTATCATCAATTATATTGGGTATGGGTAGTTATGATAAGTATCCAAGTTTGGACTGGTCTCTAGGGGTTGGTGCTAGTATAATAGGATTTGGATTGGCAGCCATTGGTCTAGGGTTTATGGTCATGTCAGGTATAGGTGCTGTTGCATTAGCAGCTGGTGGTGTGGCTATTTTAGTCGTTGCCGTTGTTATAGTTGCTACATCTTATATACTTGGTCTTGGATCATATGGTAAATACCCCGATTTAGACTGGGTACTTGGTGTTGGTACTAGCTTATTAGCATTTGGAGTAGCCGCTATGGCTCTAGCATTTAGTCTTCCATTAATAATACCTGGAGGTGCTTCGATACTGGCGGTTGCCGGTACTATTTTACTGACATCATATATACTAGAATCAGGATCATATGGTAAATACCCCGATTTAGACTGGGTACTTGGTGTTGGTACTAGCTTATTAGCATTTGGAGTAGCCGCTATGGCTCTAGCATTTAGTCTTCCATTAATAATACCTGGAGGTGCTTCGATACTGGCGGTTGCCGGTACTATAGTATTGGTTTCACATATACTAGGATCAGGATCATATGGTAAATATCCAACATCAGATTGGGTAATAGGTGTCGGATCATCATTCATACCATTTGCCGCGTCTGCTATATCACTTGGGTTTGCATTACCACTAATACTACTTGGATCACTATCAATAATGTCTATAGTTAAGATGATACAATCAATTGATGGTATATTCCAATCAGGATCATTTGATAAATTTCCAACCACTTCATGGGTTGATGGTGTCTGCTCTTCAATTAATAAATTTTCAAAATTAAATGATGAGATTAGTGGTGGTGGTGTTGGTGGATTTTTCAATTCACTTGGTAATTCCGTTTTAGGAGCTATAGGACTTGGTAAGGATAGTATATCACCTCTACTTGGAATATCTAGCTTAGTCCTATCAGTTGACAGAATACTATCACAGGGTGACTATACTAAATTCCCTGATAATAAATGGGTTGATTCAGTTATACATTCTTTGGGTAAGTTTTCACTTATGAATTTCGTATCATCTGTTGGTAATTTCTTTGGATGGTTAGGCGGCGGATCTGAAAAAGCAGCATTAGGTATAGTATCAATTGATAAAATATTATCTCAGGGTAATTTTTCAAAATACCCTTCAAGATCTTGGGTAGAGGGTATAGCTTTTGCTTTAGAGAAGTATAATAAATTGATGTTTTTGGTTGGATCAACATTTAATAGTGGAAATAAAAATATGAAATCGCTAAGTAGTATGGTTGGTAGTTTGGTTATGTTAGCGACAGCATTTGATAGATTATCCGAATCATTTAATAAATTCAATAGTTCGATAAGCGCGATGGATGCTGAAAAGTTATCATCACTTAGATCCTTTTCCTCAAGCGTTGTACTATTATCACTGATGGATGCTGATCAATTTGAAGAAATGATGAATAAATTGGAAGATAAGTCATCAGTATTTTCTGAATTGGTTAATGATTTTGAGACAAAGAAAGCGGAAGCCAGTACTGGTGGATCGGGTTCAGGATTCAGTATGGCATCTGGTGGTAATGGTAGTGGTGCGGAGTTTAAGGAACTTTCTGGAAAGGTTGATCAAATGACCGCCATATTGGCTAATATATCAAGCGTTGTTGGGGCTGGAGGTACACTACAAACCTACTTAAATTCCATAAAGGAGAATCAATTAGATGATTCTTACAGATTTAGTTAAACGGAGGAAACAATCACTTTTATATACATATAAATAATATGGGGATAATTAAAGATATCGGTTTGTATTATGATTACAAGAAAATCATAAGAAAGAATAAAAGTGAACTTCAATCAAAGTTTAAAATAAAGATTGATAACGCTGATAGGATGTATACCGTTCTTAACTTACCACCTAAATTTTTCGAAGAGCCTTATAACCTACGCAAAAGTGACATTGATGTTATATCTAATGATCTTATAAAGGAATATACTGAAAAATTATCAGAATATTTAAACTCTATAGGACTAATGGAGATGTACACTTTTTATAATGATGATACAAAAAAGATTGATAAATATTCATATTTATTGGTTATAGGATTCAAGCAGGTAAACTCAGTCGAGTATAATACCTTATTATATAGAAGGCTTATTCCAGTATTATTGGTTATCGGTATATTGGGATTGTCTCTATTGATTCTGTTGTAACCAACAAATATAATCAAATATACTATAAATTAAAAATAAGAATATATAATAATGAGTAAATTCTATGAACTAGATGACGATAGTAAAAAAACCTTTACTGATGTTTTTGATAAAAAGACTTTTCCGGTAAATATTAGTTTCCAATTTCTTGGAAATGAAAAACAAAAAGAATTAATAAAAATAACAAAAATATCCGACCAATTTTCATTTATTATGAAAAAGGATATATTAGTAAGTATGAATGAGGCTTTGTTGATTGTTTTTGATGCGGAATCAATAACTATATTAATTGAACAAGAATTGGATAAAATCTCTATTGATTCACAATCAGGTAAGATTAAGATGGTTAGATATGATCTATCAACCTTTTCTGCTATAATGAATAAATATGGTGTTGATAAAGTGGCTAGAGCTAACAAAGTTGAGGATTTATATCAGCAACAAGTAAAAGATGGGAATGAAGAATTAAGTTTCTAAAAAAACAAAAATATAAACAATGAATAAGACACAATTAGAAAACAGTACTGTTAAACCAGAATTAGAATTTACAGAGGGTGAAGAACTTTATAGGGTAATTTCCTTTGAGACAGAGTCTGAGTTAGATACAAAATTAGAATCTGTTACAAGTTTTATAGAAAATAAGGATAATTCAGGATTCACAACAGAGGGTGAAGGATTATCTGACACAGAATTAGATAATCTATACATACATCCCCAATCACTTTTAGTTGATTTTAAAAAATTACTTAGAGATGCTAAGTTCAATTTCCACATGAATCGACCACAGTATAAAGTTTTGACAAACCTTTTAAAGACCAAGATTGAATATGATATCAATTCATTATTCATAGCTCTTGAGCTTGTTGAGATGCTGGATGACATGTTTGGGTCTAAATTCAAGAATGATGAAGAGTTGATTGGGTACACCGTGACGGCTACTGAGATAACATATGTTTATCACCTATTAGCACAATATAAGGTTAAGGGTATAACAAATGAGGCTAAAGTATTTTCTCAGATCTTAATTAGAATTGGTGAGATATCAAAAGTAGTTAGTTACTATGATACTAGTGGTAACAACCTTACTGGATCTATAACAGAATGGGCTGCTAAATTCCCAATTAATGACCTTAATTTAGGCAATGATATTGTGGAATCTACCGTTATTGAACCAACAGTTGGTTAAGATGGGCAATGAGTGGCTGAGTAGATATATTGGGAGTTTCTCCTAATGTCTACTCCAAGCGATTCAGCAGCTGTGAAAATATCATCTAGACATTCATTATCTGATCCACCTACTATTGTAACCGTTTTACCTTTTAATGAATTTAAAAGATCTAGTAGTTTTTTACCTATATGAAACCATTTATGGTTATTAGCAATGTAAACTATGCAAGTTCCGTGATCTGTTAGGAAAATATCACCCTTTTTGAGGGTGTTTTTTTGCTCTTTTTCCTTTAACATCTTGAAAGTGCCATCACTTAGAATTTTTCTGTAGAAGTCAACATCAACATCATAATTATATCTCTTCTCTACCAGCTTTACTTGATTTGGGAATTTATAAAGTTCATCATTTATTGGAATTTCTGGAGTCTTATGATATAAGTAGTCTTTATCAACATTAGTTCCGTGAACATGATTGTCCCATATCTGATAAACATTGCTAAATTTTTTACAATAAGTGTTTAATTTACCAAGATATATTTCGTTGAAGAATCTGGTAAACGATTTCTGAACATCTACAACTAGTAGATTACTTTCTATTGTACTATTGTACTCATTGAACTTTAAAATTGCCATGTGTTATATATAAAAAAACAGGACTAAATTAGTCCTGTTTTTTGATTTTATATTCTATTTTCTGATTATAGTGGAAGTTCTTCTTCTTCATCTTGTGTGAATTGTCCTCCTTGTGCCTCTTCGTCATCAATCTCTTCAAAGTTCTGCCCTTGTGCTTGTCCTTGTGGTTGAGCTTGTGTCTGTCCTTGGAACTGTATCTGTGCTTGTCCTTTAGCTTGTGGTTGAGCCTGTGCTTGTGGTTGAGCCTGTCCTTGCATTTGCGGTTGTACTTGTGGATCAATTTGAACCTGTGCCTGAGGTTGTGCCTGAGGTACCGGTTGTGATTGAGCAACATCTCCTGTTAGTGCTCCACCTGGAATATTTTCAACATTTAGATAATTTTTCACCAAAGATTTTACAATCTCTTCGGCTATATCCTCTGACCCATAAAATTGCTTTAGATCCTTTCCGGTTTCATCTTTAACCTTTTTAGAATAAGCATTAATAAGAGATTGTGGTATATCAATCATGCTCTTTACACGATATATATCGTCCATAGTCATTACATTTTCTTTTACCACATCACCTTTTTTATTAATTTTTCGATGACTTTCGAATTTTCTAATATGTTTCATATATTTTGTGCTATATTTTTATAATGTATATATTCTTTTTAAAAATCGATTTTTTACTATCTTGTGCCGAATAAAATACCAAGTACTATACTAGCTACGGCTACTGCTCCAGCGGTTGTAAATCCAGCTATAGTTTTAACCTTTTGCTTTTTTAGGTCATTTTCTAGGTTACCAATAATTATCTCATCGTTAAATAATTGATCATTACTTATATCTAGTTGTCTTTCCTTTTTGGATACCGCTTCTTGTAGAGTTTTAACAATTTTGTTACTTTTAATACTTTGTTCCGATAGGTTGACAATTTGTTTCTCTAGAATCGTTACTTGATTCCCAAGATCCTTTATTACTCTAACATAGAATACATCCAACTGGTCACATTCTATTAAGGCTTTTTCCAGAAGGTTTGCTACTTCGGCAGTGTGGTCTAGATTCTGGACCTGTTTAACAGTTAATATAATACCAACAGTATCACCTTCAGATGATAGTAGGTACATAGGAAGATCTTCTTGTTTTATAGTGTCTTCTATATGTGGTCTTATCATATTTTCTGTAAATTCTGATATTGAATCAAACCTATTTGGCTCCTCAACTCCTAAAAATGGAATATTTGGTATTGTTTCTGTTGTACCACTCATATTAAGTAATGGTCCTTCAATTATGGTGACCATTTGTGAGAATGATAACATTGGTAACATTAGTAATAAAAATATAATTTTCTTCATTATTCTGTTTTATCTTTTATTGACTTAATAAGAGAGTTTCCGGTTTTCCTATCAATGCTTTCGCTGAATTCCTTTACTTTGGATTTACTATACTCATATCTTTTCCTCTGCTCCTCTAAATCTTTCTTGGATCTTTTTAGATCCTTCTTTATTAAAATGTTCTCATTTTCAAGATCCGCAAAGTCCTTACGCATCTTTACCAGTTGTATAGAATCACTTTTAAATATCTTTACCAACTCCTCAAATTCATCTTGCACTTTTCTCTTCTCGGATTCCAACTCTATGTTATTTTTCTTAAGTCTATCATTCTCAGGTTTTGTTGAACCACCTCCAAAAATGTATAACCCGGTGAATATACCAGATATTACAAATAAGAATATTATAATAACTGTTTTGGCGTCTATTTTATTTATGAATACTTCTAATAATTCTTTCATATTATGATTTTTTTAAAAAATTCGTATATTTGTATATATTGAGAAATATGTTTCTCGCTATGTATAAAAATATAGACATATTCGATCTTGACGGAACATTATTGTTTACTCCTGATTTTTACCATGGTAAGGAAATATGGGAAAAATCTAAGGGGGTTGTCTGGTCCTATAACGGATGGGCATCAAAGGCAGAATCACTAGATTTAGATGTGTTTCACATACCTTTGAATAGATATGTTTATTCTGAATATTTGAAATCACGCAAAGATCCGAGTTCATTAACTGTTATGGCAACTGGTAGATTATTGAAGTTAGAGAAAGCGGTTGATGCTATTTTAGATTACCATGGTCTTGAATTTGATCTGAAGTTTCTAAATCCAAATAAAGAGACATACAGATTTAAAACAAACCTTTTTTCCGACCTTATAAATAAATATGATCCATCGGTTTTTACTATATACGATGATAGACACCAACACCTTGTTTCCTTTGAAAAAGAATGGGCTCCTAATCAGAAATGTAGAATAGAAATAATAGATGTTACTAAATCAGATAAAACAAGAAAAATAGTGGGAGTTTGACTTGGTTATAGTAAAATAGATTCAATAATAAATAAAATTAAATAATGTCAACAATAACAAGAACAAAAAAGAAAACACAGATTGATAAGATATCATCATGTCCTTTTATATTGATAGTTAAAAATGATAGCTATAACACATTCGATTGGGTTATAAAATGTTTGATGGATGTTTGTCAACATGCATTCGAACAGGCATCTCAGGCGGCAAATATAATACATTATAAGGGAAAGTGTGATGTTAAGTATGGTGATTTTGACACACTTTCTGGTATGAAGGATAAATTACAGAATGCTGGTATTTCTGTAATAATTGAAAAAAACTAGATATTTATATGATCATTCAAAGAAAACACAGAAGTCTTTAGCTTCTGTGATGAATTTGTTAATTATTTTAGTAAAAATATATAAAAAGTTTTAAAAATACCAAAAGGGAGATATGTCAACGGGAGTTTGCGCATTCTGGAAATCATGGTATTGACATCAAACCGAAAGGATAATAATTTAATATATACTGAAAAGGAAAGTAGTATTAAAGTGTTAAAGTCATACAAATATAAGATTAAACCAAATTAAAACCACAGCATCAAC
>Ga0209702_10003618_pt1 | contig 24014 bp, 14 predicted proteins | sample FRY01_FD_187210 | JGI IMG/M metagenome (GOLD analysis project Ga0209702, IMG submission 187210) | Freshwater microbial communities from Lake Fryxell liftoff mats and glacier meltwater in Antarctica - FRY-01 (SPAdes) (version 2) | ecosystem: Environmental > Aquatic > Freshwater > Ice > Glacier... | reverse complement strand
AGGGACCTAATATTTATAGGAAGCAATCACAAAACGTAGAAGTCCCGTTAGGGACGCAATATTTATAGGAAGCAATCACAAAACCTAGAAGTCCCGTCAGGGACGCAATATTTATAGGAAGAGCGCAAATTTTTTTCCGATTATTTTTCCTGATTGCCGAACATTATTTTCCTCAAAAAAATACTCAACGGATATAAAAACATTATTTCGTTTTTGTGACATTTCTGGATTCCCTTGCGAAACTCAAGAATGGCTTTTTAAAATATTGACCTTATGGACTTTTTAATAGCCGTATTTAAACGACTACAAATGTTTAAAAACGGCTTGACTATTTTTTATTCACGAACATTGCAAATATTTAACAGGACCATTTTTCTGATAGTCCAAATTATTTTAATGCTATGAACAAAGAAGAAAACGAAGATGAGTTTGTTGTAAAAGAAGTATTGCCTTCTAAGTTAGTAAAGACGTATTCCGCTACTATCATTGGTGTAGATGCCATGACAGTTCATGTGGAGGTTCACGCAGCACAAGGTTTACCAAAAACATTTTGGTCGGGCTTGCCCGATATTGCAATTCGTGAAAGTCAATCGAGAATTGAAGCTGCTTTAAAAGTAAATGGTTTCCGTTGGCCCGGAATGCGCATGGTCATTAACCTAGCTCCGGCAGATATCCGTAAAGAAGGATCTGGATATGATTTGCCTATTGCCTTGGCGATTCTTGCCGCATCTGCGCAAGTTCCATCTAACAAATTTGCCTCTTTTATGATGATGGGTGAACTCTCTTTGGATGGAAAGATTGTTCCTGTGAAAGGAGTCTTGCCGGTCGCCATACAAGCAAGGCACGAAGGCTTCAAAGGAATCATTGTTCCGCAAGCCAATGAAATGGAAGCAGCCGTAGTAGAAGGATTGGAAGTGTATGGAATGGATACCTTGAAAGAAGTAATTGGATTCTTAACGGGTTTGATTATTCGTGAGCCCATCAAATTCGATTTGTTAAATGCATTAAAATATCCCGACAATCCGGAGATGGATTTTTCGGATGTGAAAGGGCAGGAGAATATAAAGCGGGCATTGGAAATAGCCGCAGCCGGTAGTCACAATGTGATTTTGATTGGTCCACCCGGAGCAGGAAAAACGATGCTGGCAAGACGCATGCCCGGAATTCTTCCTGAGTTAAGTGCGGAAGAAGCTTTAGAAACCACCAAAATTCATTCGGTAGCGGGAAAGTTAGGAAGAGATTTGGGATTGATTCGTCAACGCCCTTTTCGTGCTCCGCATCATACCATTAGTGATGTGGCATTAGTAGGAGGGGGCGGTTATCCCAAGCCCGGTGAAATTTCTCTCGCACACAATGGAGTTCTTTTTTTAGATGAGTTGCCTGAATTTAAAAGAACAGTTCTTGAGGTCATGCGTCAGCCTTTAGAAGATCGTAAAGTCACTATATCAAGAGCGAAATTCTCAGTAGATTATCCGAGCAGCTTTATGTTACTTGCGAGTATGAATCCCTGCCCTTGTGGCTTTTTAAATCATCCCGAAAAAGATTGTACTTGTGGATTCGGCGTTGTTGATCGGTACCTGCAACGCATCTCCGGACCCTTGCTCGATCGTATCGATTTGCACATCGAAGTGGTGCCGGTTCCATTTCGTGAATTGAATTCTTTAAAAGAAACAGAGTCTAGTTCGGCTATTCGTGAACGTGTGATGCGAGCAAGAGTAATTCAATCCAATCGTTTTAAAGAAGATTCCGGTGTCCATAGTAATGCAATGATGAGCAGTCGACATATACGTGAACATTGTCGTATTGATGAATCTGGACAACAACTTCTAAAAACTGCCATGGAACGCCTCGACCTAAGCGCGCGAGCCTACGACCGAATACTAAAAGTGTCACGAACCATTGCCGATTTATGCGGCAGCGATGCTATCCAAAATGAACATCTCGCCGAAGCCATCAACTATCGTTCTATGGATCGTGGAAATTGGGGGAAATAATGAATGAAAAACTTCAAACAATGCCAACAAATTATATCCATATAATTAATATTCAATCATTTATAAATTGGAGGACGCAATTTGCGTCCTCCAATTTATAAATATCTAAATAACAATACATTATAATATGAATGAACTATTAATTCCAGACGAAAGGATCATCGATAAAATTTATTTGATTCGAAATCAAAAAATTATGGTCGATAGAGACCTGGCAGAATTATACGGCGTCGAAACGAAGCGCTTGAAAGAAGCAGTCAGAAGAAATTCAAATCGCTTCCCTTCGGATTTTATGTTTGAAATGAACACCGCCGAATTTGAAGCCTGGAAGCGTGAACGAAATTTGGAAGACGATGATAAAATGGGATTGCGATATGCCCCCTTTTGTTTCACTGAACAAGGTGTAACTATGTTGTCCTGCATTTTGAATAGTGAGCGAGCCATAGAAGTAAACATTCGTGTCATTCGAATTTTTACGCGCATGCGTGAGTTATTGATAAGTCAAAAAGACGTATTATTTAAAATTGAACAAATGGAAAATCAAATGGATGGGCATAGTGCCGATATTCAAATCATCTTTGATGCTTTGAAAGAATTAATTTCACAACCAAATCCGCCTAGAAATAAAATTGGATTCTAATAAAATTCAAGTTTTAAACTTTACGTTTGCTTCAATGTTTAGCAGACGTTTCAACTTGAAACTTTGGAGCAAAAAGCGAACAAATAAAAAACAAAAAATCATACACTTTAACGAATTATCATAGCATTAAATGGAACTTACAAGCGAACAAAATGACATCATTAACTCAACCGGCAACATCAAGATAAACGCTGTAGCTGGATCGGGCAAGACGACCACCGTCATTGAATATGCTAAAACAAGACCATCAAAAAGTAAAATACTTTACCTTGCTTTCAACAAGTCGGTAAAGTTAGAAGCGATCAAAAAATTTGTTGAGAAAGGATTAAATAACGTGAGAGTTGAAACAGCACATTCATTAGCTTACAAGCACATCGTTTTTCAAAACAACTATAAAGTAAAATTGCATGGCTACAAAACAAATGAAATAGCTGAGCTACTCAACTTACAAGGAAACGGAGAGAAACACGCTGAATACATTATTGCAAATCATATTAACAAATTCATTTCCTACTTCTGCAACAGCGATGTTCAAAAAGTGCAAGACTTAAACTATCTGGACACCGTTTCGGACAGCAATGCAAAAATATTTGTTAAAACTTTTTACAATTACATCTTAAATCAATCTCGGCTTCTGTTGAGCAAGATGGACAAAGGAGAGATAGAAATCACGCATGATTTCTATCTCAAAAAATTTCAGCTTTCAAATCCCAAACTTAACTATGATTACATTCTCTTTGACGAAGGTCAAGACGCATCGCCTGCCATGCTTGATATTTTCCTCAAGCAGAAAGCCATCAAAGTAATTGTTGGTGATACTCATCAACAAATTTATGGTTGGCGACATGCAGTAAACTCATTGGAGAAAACATCCTTTAATACTTACAACCTCTCTACAAGTTTTCGATTCAGTCAAGACATTGCAAACCTTGCGATGGGCGTTTTGGACTTTAAAAATATTATTGACCAATACAAGCCAATCTCAATTACAGGAAAAGGAAACAGCAAAGCGAATAAATCAAAAGCCGTGATTGCTCGAAGCAATCTGGGCTTGTTACTGAAAGCAATAGAGTATGTAACCGAAAAGAATAAAGTAAAATATATTTACTTTGAAGGGAACATCAGTTCTTACACCTATGCAGATGATGGAACTTCGCTTTACGATGTACTTAATTTGTACAAAGGCAAACATCATCTCATCAAAGATAACTTGATAAAAACGATGAAAGACCTTGAAGAATTGGAGGACTATATTGAAAAAACAGAAGAGGTTCAATTGGGAATGATGGTTGAAATTGTAAAAGAATACGGCAACGAAATTCCAAATATTATAAAAGAAATAAAGGAAAAGCATGTTGAAAATGACGAAAAGGAAAAAGCTGAAATGATTTTTTCCACAGTTCACCGTTGCAAGGGAATGGAGTATGATACAATTCATCTAGTAAACGATTTTATCAGCGAAGAAAAATTAAGGAAATTGAAGGAAGACAAAAAGAAAGAACTCTATTTGCCAAAACTTAACGAAGAAATAAATTTACTCTATGTTGCCGTCACTCGAACAAGAAACTCGCTGCACATACCCGAATCTTTAATTCCTAGTGAATTTCCAACTTCTTCTCAAATTCATGTAATCAAAGTGATGACGGAAATTGAAAAAGAGGAAGAAGCAAACACCGCTAACAAACAACAAGCTGTCAAAAGAGAGAAAGGCATTAAATCAGAAAAAGAAAAAACATATTCGCTTGAATCCATCCGAGAGCAACACAAAGATGCTTATCGACCGTGGACAGAGGAACTCGACAAAGAACTTACGGTGATGTTTTGCGAGGGAGTAAACGTTCGAGATATTATGAAACATTTCGGCCGAACAAGAGGTGCCATTAGTTCGCGAATTAGAAAACTTGAACTAGAAGAATTGTACGAATAAAATTGGCAATACCGCCAATTAAATTCAGAATTCAGAATTTAGAATTCAGAATTTCGAACCCGCTTGCTGCAGGCAATTTCAGAATTAACTCTTTAATTTCCGAATAAAAAGGAAGAGCAATCAGGTAAATTCAGAATTCAGAATTTCGAACCTGCTTGCTGCAGGCAATTTCAGAATTAACTCTTTAATTTCCGAATAAAAAGGAAGAGCAATCAGGTAAATTCAGAATTCAGAATTTCGAACCTGCTTGCTGCAGGCAATTTCAGAATTAACTCTTAAATTTCCGAATAAAAAGGAAGAGCAATCAGGTAAATTCAGAATTCAGAATTTCGAACCTGCTTGCTGCAGTCAAGTTCAGAATTAACTCTTAAATTTCCGAATAAAAAGGAAGAGCAATCAGGTAAATTCAGAATTCAGAATTTCGAACCCGCTTGCTGCAGGCAATTTCAGAATTAACTCTTTAATTTCCGAATAAAAAGGAAGAGCAATCAGGTAAATTCAGAATTCAGAATTTCGAACCTGCTTGCTGCAGGCAATTTCAGAATTAACTCTTTAATTTCCGAATATTATGAAGAGCTACGCGCAAAATTCTGAATTCTGCCTTCAGAATTAACTCTTTAAATTCCGAATAAAAAAAAGCGAAGCGCAGCAAAATTCCGAATTCTGCCTTCTGAATTAACTCTTTAAATTCCGAATAAAATGAAGCGAAGCGCAGCAAAATTCTGAATTCTGAATTCAGAATTGACTCTTTAAATTCCGAATAAAAGAAAGCGAAGCGCAGCAAAATTCTGAATTCTGAATTCTGCATTCTGAATTATTTCTCCGTCTTCCAAATGAAAAAAAGCGAAGCGCAGCAAAATTCTGAATTCTGAATTCTGCATTCTGAATTAATTCTCCGTCTTCCAAATAAAAAAAAGCGAAGCGCAGCAAAATTCTGCCTTCTGAATTAACTCTTTAAATTCCGAATAAAAGAAAGCGAAGCGCAGCAAAATTCTGAATTCTGAATTCTGCATTCTGAATTATTTCTCCGTCTTCCAAATAAAAAAAAGCGAAGCGCAGCAAAATTCTGAATTCTGCATTCTGAATTAATTCGCCGCCTTCCGAATAAAATGAAGCGAAGCGCAGCAAAATTCTGAATTCTGAATTCTGAATTAATTCTTTAAATTCCGAATAAAATGAAGCGAAGCGCAGCAAAATTCTGAATTCTGCATTCTGAATTATTTCTCTGCTTTCCAAGTAAAAAAAAGCGAAGCGCAGCAAAATTCCGAATTCCGAATTAACTCTTTAAATTCCGAATAAAATGAAGCGAAGCGCAGCAAAATTCTGAATTCTGCATTCTGAATTATTTCTCTGCTTTCCAAGTAAAAAAAAGCGAAGCGCAGCAAAATTCTGAATTCTGAATTATTTCTCCCTATTCCAAATAAAAAAAAGAGCAGCGCAGCAAAATTCTGCATTCTGAATTAATTCTTTAAATTCCGAAAAAAAAAGCGCAGAGCAGCAAAATTCCGAATTCTGCCTTCTGAATTAACTCTTTAAATTCCGAATAAAATGAAGCGAAGCGCAGCAAAATTCTGAATTCTGCATTCTGAATTAATTCGCCGCCTTCCGAATAAAATGAAGCGAAGCGCAGCAAAATTCTGAATTAAAATGAAGCGAAGCGCAGCAAAATTCTGAATTCTAAATTCTGAATTCTGAATTAATTCTCCACCATCGCTCCGTGGCAACTCTTGTATTTCTTCCCCGAGCCGCAAGGGCAAGGTTCGTTTCTACCCACTTTATTCTCATTACGCATTGGCTCATGTTTAACAGGCGGTGGAGGTCCTTGTGGAGGTGTATTTCCTTGGGGACCTGCACTACTGCTTGATACATTTTGTTGGAACTCTTCATGCGTAGCGCGCAACTTACTCATATCACTGCGTTGTGGTTGTGGTGCTTGCTTTACCTGCTGTGGCTCATCAATAGCAACCTTCCCTTTAAACAAGAACGACATGGTGTCGCGATTTACCGCATCCAACATTTTTTTAAATAATTCAAAGGATTCGAATTTGTAAATCAACAAAGGATCTTTTTGTTCATAGACTGCATTCTGCACACTTTGTTTCAAATCATCCATCTCACGTAAATGCTCTTTCCAGGCATCATCAATTAATGCCAATGCAATATTGCGTTCAAAAGCACGAATCATTTCCATTCCATTGGAATCGTAAGATTTTTTTAGATGCGCTAATACTTGAACTGTTTTGATACCATCACTAAACGGAACAACGATGTTTTCAAATTGTTGTCCTTGCTGTTCGTAAACTTGTTTGATGATAGGAAAGGCTCTTTCAGCAATAGTTTTTGATTTACTGCGGTAATGTTGATCTAATTCAGTGTAGATTTTTTCACTGAGTTGATCCGCTTTTTGTCCCATGAATTCGCTTTCGTTCACCGGACATTCTACAGCAAAGCTGCGCATCAAATCAAATTTGAAACCTTCGTAGTCACGCTCTTCCTGATGAGCCACCACCATGTTTTCATTTAAATCGTAAAGCATGTTCTGTAAATCCAGCGCTAAACGCTCTCCATACAAAGCGTGACGGCGCTTTTTATAAATGACTTCACGTTGTGCATTCATCACATCATCATATTCCAACAAACGCTTACGAGTTCCGAAATGGTTTTCTTCTATTTTCTTTTGTGCACGCTCAATACTTTTTGTGATCATGCTATGTTGAATCACTTCTCCTTCTTTTAATCCCATGCGATCCATCAAGCCGGCAATTCTCTCCGAACCAAATAAACGCATCAAACTATCTTCAAGCGATACAAAAAATTGTGATGAACCCGGATCTCCTTGTCGTCCTGCACGCCCGCGCAACTGTCGGTCAACGCGTCGTGACTCATGTCGCTCAGTACCGATGATGGCTAAACCGCCGGCTTCTTTTACTCCTGGTCCTAACTTAATATCTGTTCCTCGACCAGCCATATTGGTAGCAATGGTAACGGTGCCGGCTTTACCCGCTTCTGCAACAATCTCTGCTTCCGACTGATGTTTCTTCGCATTCAAAACATTGTGCGTTATCTTTCTTTGTGAGAGCATTCTGCTTAATAACTCAGAAATTTCTACAGAGGTTGTTCCTACCAACACCGGGCGTTTTGCTTCGGTAAGTTTTACAATCTCATCAATAACGGCATTGTATTTTTCTCTTGTTGTTTTATAAACTAAATCTTCTTCGTCTTTACGCGTGATTTTTCTGTTGGTAGGAATTACGACCACATCTAATTTGTAAATCTCCCATAATTCACCTGCTTCGGTTTCCGCAGTACCGGTCATACCGGCAAGCTTATGATACATCCTGAAGTAATTCTGCAAAGTAACTGTTGCATAAGTTTGCGTGGCAGCTTCTACTTTTACATTTTCTTTTGATTCAATGGCCTGATGAAGTCCGTCACTGTATCTTCTTCCGTCCAATACACGTCCGGTTTGTTCATCAACAATTTTGATTTTACCTTCTTGAATGATGTACTCTACATCCTTTTCATAAAGTGTATATGCTCTCAAAAGTTGATTGATAGTATGAATGCGTTCGCTTTTAATGGCGAAATCACGCATCAACTCATCTTTGGTATTCGTTTTATCTTCAGCAGTACGGTCTGACTTTTCAATATCGGCCATGATAGAACCTACATCCGGCATCTCAAAGAAATGAGGATCGCTGGTGTTGGTGCCGATGAGGTCAATACCTTTCTCGGTCATTTCTATGCTGTGATTTTTTTCGTCAATCACGAAATACAATTCCGGATCTATTTTTAATCGCATCTGCCTTCCCTGATCGGCCATGTACTGATTCTCCGTTTTAAGCAGCAAAGCTTTTACTCCGGGTTCACTTAAAAATTTAATCAATGCACGATGACGTGGCATACCACGATAGGCACGAAGTAACATGATTCCTACTTCATCCTGTTTTTCTTTTATCTCAAAATTTTTCTTGGCTTCTGCAATGATGGTATTCACAAAATTTTTCTGTGAATTTACCAAGGTTTCTACTTTTGGTTTTAAAGCCGCAAATTCCTGATCGTTGCCTTTTGGAGTAGGACCAGAGATGATCAAGGGTGTCCGTGCATCGTCAATCAACACAGAATCTACCTCATCCACAATCGCATAATGATGCTCTCTTTGCACGATATCTTCCGGACTTCGCGCCATATTATCTCTCAAATAATCAAAGCCAAATTCGTTATTTGTTCCATAAGTGATATCAGCTAAATAAGCCTTGCGTCTCTCGGGAGAGTTGGGTTGATGCTTGTCGATGCAATCTACTGTTAAACCTAAAAATTCGAAAATAGGGCCATTCCATTCAGAGTCACGTTTAGCCAGGTAATCATTTACGGTTACAATGTGAATACCTCGTCCTGCCAAAGCGTTGAGATAGATTGGAAGTGTTGCTACTAAAGTTTTTCCTTCTCCGGTTCCCATCTCTGCAATTTTTCCCTGATGCAATACCGTTCCACCGATGAGCTGAACGTTATAATGAATCATTTCCCAAGAAACTTCAATGCCGGCAGCTAACCATGATTTTTTAAAGATCGCTTTGTCACCATGGATTTCAACACCACTACGTTTTACGGCAAGGTCTCTATCCTGTTGCGTTGCACTAACCTCTAAATCTCCAATTTCTGTGAATCGTCGAGCAGTTTCTTTCACTACGGCAAATGCTTCCGAGTGAATTTCCATTAATACTTCTTCAATCTTTTTATTGCGATCTTTCTTCAGTTCATCTACACGAATAAAGATTTTTTCTTTCTCATGTAAATCCATCTCCGGATCAGACTCAGCACTTTCGTTGAGCGCATCTAATTCGCCTTCAATTTCTGAAATATGGTTTTTTATCTTTTGTTGAAAGGAAGAAGTGCTTGCACGTAATTCATCATTGCTTAAACTTTGCAAACCGGAATAGGCGGCATTTATTTTTTCAACATAGGGGAGCGTCTCTTTCAGATCACGATCCGCCTTACTGCCTAAGAAGGATTTCAGTATTTTATTTATAAAATCTAACATTTTATTGGGATAATTCTAAGCTTGCAAAGGTAAGTTTTATTGTGGAGATTCTATCAAGGAATATGATGACGTTTAACGTTTTAAAACCTTGTAAATGAAAGCGATCTATTTTGCATGTGTCTGATTATGAATTTTGAAGATTTTAACACATTATTCGAAAGTGAACCAGCATCGCCACAAACAGATCAAATTCTTTAATAGAAATGTAATGTTCTGCCAATTTATTGGATGTTTTCATGAAGGTGCTAATGTTATTGGGGTTTGGAATTGTTCATAACAGAAATAGGATATGTCAGAACTCGCTTGACTTGAATAAATGCAGAACATATCTTTGGTAGCTAAACAACTAAATAGTTATACAATCATCATTATATGTTTTGGAAAGATCAGGAAGATTTCGATGATGATTTGTTTAGCGACGATCACGCCGGAGATGAAGCATTGGGCGAAATCAGAAGAGAACAAGAAAGAATTAGTAATTTGCCGCTAATGATTCAGGCAAATCAAGTTTTTGATGTGGTGCAAAGCCTAGTGGCTACCTTGCCTGAAAATGAGGATGTCTCCGATCATTTTAAGGAGGTAATGTTGACAGACGTGCGAATAATTTGCGGAAAAATTAGTGCCGCAGAATGTTCAAGTTTGTACTCTGTAAAAATGGAAAATGCAGTGATGGTTAAAATTGCTTCTGTGAATTTATTGGCACAAACATCCGGTTTGTCGATGTTGTGTTTGGCTGAACAAGAATATATTGATGTTCTTCGTGATGAAATTGAAGAATTTAAAATATTATTTATTGAATGGATTACCTCTTTCAGCAGACGCAACGATATGGACGATGGCTGGAAGCTTTTTCAAAATGTACCTGAACAATTTTAAAGATCTAAATTTTTAAGTTCCGGTGCGGCCTTCCAAGTAACCAGTACTACGCCAAGAGTTGCACATCCTCCCAATACTACGGAATTTACAAGACCGAGGAATTTTGCAGCTAATCCTGATTCAAAAGCCCCGATTTCATTCGAAGAACCAACGAAAATACTGTTTACTGCAGATACACGTCCTCTCATTTCATTCGGAGTATAACTTTGTAAAATGGTGGATCGGATAACAACACTAACATTGTCTAACATACCACTGCATATCAAAATTATGATAGAGAAAATGAAACTGGTAGAGAGCGCAAAGGCAATCATACAAAGTCCGAAACCTGCAACACACCACAACATTTTTTTTCCGGCTCCTTTAGCGGGTGGGTGAAAGGCCATGTATGCAGCCATAATGACTGCGCCAATGGCAGGTGCAGAGCGAAGAAAGCCAAGCCCCTGTGGACCTACATGTAATATCTGATCGGCAAATACCGGTAATAACGCTACCGCACCTCCGAAAAGTACTGCAAATAAATCTAAACTTACTGCGGAAAGTAGAATTTGTTGTTTAAAGAAAAAACGAATACCGGTTCGTAACGAATGCGCAATGGATTCGGTTTTGTCCACTTCAGGCATCGCTTTATTTTTAATAAAAATATAACTGATGAATACCACAACCATCAAAATACAAACAAGAGTACTTGTCCAGCCTGCCCCAAACCAAGCGTAACAGAGACCTCCTATTGCTGGTCCGGTTACCGCACCCACTTGCCAAAGACTACTGTTCCAAACTGATGCATTAATGTACTTTTCTGATGGAAGGAGTTGTGCCCAGAAAGCAGACTGGGCTGGATTGAAAAATCCTCTAGCCAATCCAATAAAAAAGATGACAACGTAAGCTGGCCAGGTACCGATGGAAATTGTATCTAAAAATGAATAGTAGGCGAGTCCGATGGATGCAATTAACATTAGAAAAACAGCAATTAACATTAACCGCTTCCTGTTGTATCGATCGGCAAGAAACCCTCCCGGTAAAGCCAATGATAGTGCTGGAATAGCTTCGGTTAATCCGATTAAGCCAAGGGCAAAAGGGTCCTTTGTTTGATCATAAATCATCCAACTAGCAACCAATGCTTGCATCTGAAGTGCGATGGTAAGCAACAATTTACCTATCAAAAAAAAACGAAAGTCCTTGTAACGAAGGGCTTCAAAAGGATCGTGTTTTTTTACCATCGCTCAAAGTTATATCAATTGCTCGAATAACGAACAATAGGTGGTCTCTTCATACTTTTTTATCTTTGATGAATTATGAGTCATAGTAAATTGAATAATTCAGAAAAACAGTTACGCATCTTTGTTGTAGAAGATGATGTTTGGTATGGTGAATTGTTGATGCATCATCTGAATTTAAATCCGGATAATCATGTCCGTCGTTTCGAATCTGCAACGGACTTGTTGGCCGCTTTGGATGAGTCGCCTCATATTATCACATTAGATTATTCCTTGCCTGACATGAAAGGAGATGTGCTATTAAAAAAGTTGCGAACCGCTTTACCCGACACAACAATTATTGTTATTTCGGGCCAAGAGGATATTTCAACGGCTCTGGAGTTAATTCGTTTTGGTGCCTATGACTACATTGTAAAAAATGATCAAACGAAGGAAAGGCTTTGGAATATTATTAATAACATCAGAAATACTGTTGCTCTAGTGGATGAAGTGAAAATTCTTCGACAGCAAATTGATGATAAATATGAATTGCAAAATTTAATTGTCGGGAATAGCGAACAATTAAAACAAGTATTTCAACTTATTAATAAAGCTGCAAACACGAATATAAATGTTTCCCTGACCGGTGAAACCGGCACAGGAAAAGAACTTGTTGCGAAGGCAATTCATTTTAATTCACCTCGAGCGAATAAGTTATTTGTAGCAGTAAACGCGACTGCTATTCCACATGACTTAATGGAGAGTGAGCTTTTTGGTCATGAGAAAGGAGCATTTACCGGTGCGATTTCCACTAGAATCGGAAAATTTGAAGAAGCGAGTGGTGGCACTTTGTTTTTGGATGAAGTAGCAGACTTGGATTTTTCAATTCAAGTAAAGCTTTTACGTGTCTTGCAGGAAAGAGAAATTACCAGAGTGGGAAGTAATCAGATAATTCCTATTGATGTTCGTATTATTACAGCTACGCATAAAAATTTGAATGAGGAAGTTCGAGTAGGTTTGTTTCGAGAAGATTTGTTTTATAGAATTATGGGTTTGCCCATTTCATTACCTCCATTAAGGGAAAGAGGGAATGATATTTTATTGTTGGCGAAACAATTTTTAGATTCCTTTTGTACATTAAATAAATTGTCGAAAAAAACTTTAAGTGTACCTGCAAAGGAAAAACTCTTGGCATATCGATACCCCGGCAACGTGAGAGAGTTGAAAGCGGTGGTAGAACTGGCAGCGGTCATGACAGAAAATGATCAAATAGAAGTGGAAGATATTTCATTTACAGCATCGCGCACACCTGTTGATTTACTAGATCAGGATTGTACTTTAGAAGAATATAATCAAAAAATAATTAGGTATTATTTAAATCGATTTGATAATAATGTAGTGGAAACAGCCAAAAGATTGGATGTGGGAAAGTCTACAATTTATAGGATGATAAAAGAAGGGAAGTTATAATTTATTTTTAATATGCCATTTAGAAAAAGTTCTAAGTTTTATAAAACGGTACTTGAAAAACTTCAAGGCGACGTTGTAATTATTGATTGTGATTTTAGATATGTATATGTAAATCCATATGCAATTAGCAATGCTGAAATCAGAGAATGGATTATTGGTAAAACAGATGTTGAGTATTGTGCGTATTGGAAGAAGGATCCAACTATTGGGATTATTCGTGAGGAGAAATTGAAGCAAGCTTTAAAAACACGATTAGAAGTAACGTGGGAAGAAGGGTTGACAGATAGTCAAGGTAATTACACGTATTTCTTAAGAAAAATATTTCCAGTTATTGATGACCAAAGCAATGAAGTATTATATTTTATTGGGCATGGATTGAATATCACTGAACGTCAAAAAATCAGAACTCAACTTGAAGAAAATAAAAAACTTACAGATGCAATTTTAGAAGGTAGCCCTAACTCTATTTTTATAAAGGATGCCGAAGGTAGATTTTTATTGGCAAATAAAGCAGTGGCGGAATTGTTTAATACTACACCTGATAAGTTAGTCAATCAGTATAATATAAAACTCCATAGAAATAATGAGGAATCTGGAAAATATATTGCGCATGATCTTGAAGTAATCAAAACGAAGAAAATAATTAGAAGGGAAGATACATTTACTACTCTTGATGGAAGGGTGATTTGGTTTGATACTGTAAAGGTGCCTTTGATAGAAGCGGATGGCACTGTGAATGTACTTGGCATTTCAACAGATATTACTGAGAGAAAACTACAAGAAAATTTATTAAGGGAAAGTAAAAAACAATTAGCGGAAGCCCAAAGCTTAACAAAATCGGGGAGTTGGTATATGTATCTTCCTGATAAACGAATGGAATGGTCTATCGGTATGTTTGATATTTTGGAAAAATCTTCAGAAAATACTTCTCCTGATTTTTCGGAAATAATAGAATGTACACATCCCGAAGATAGAGAACGATTAGAGTTGAAATTAAATACACTTATTGCTTCGGGAGGTGAAGATTTGTGCGAATATCGATTGGAATTAGAATCAGGCAGAAAGAATATTAAATGCTTTAACCGTGCGGTAGTTGATGAATCTAATAAGGTCATTGCAATTTTAGGATCTGTCATTGATGTAACAGAACAAATCCAATCTCAAAAGAAATTATTGCTAAATGAACAAAGACTGAACGAAGCCCAGTTTAGGGCTAAAATGGGAAGTTATGACTGGGATTTTGTGAGTGGTGAAATGCAGTATTCTAACGGTGCTTACAAAATTTATGAGTGGGATGAAGATGAGCAGATACCAAAGCCGGAGGGGTTTATTGAGATGATCCACCCGGAAGACAGGAATTATTTCATTGAACTTTCGTCTATACTTCCAACTAGAAAAGAAGATTTTACAGCTGAAATTCGAGTGATAACAAAGTCCGGAAAATTAAAGTATATAAGTGCTCAAAATCATCTTGAGTTCAATGAAAAAGGTGATTTGATTCGAATTTTAGGGATTATTTTAGACATCACAGAACAAAGAGTATACGAGACTCAATTGATAAAAAAGGAGCAACGTTTAAACGAAGCACAAGAGTTATCCAAGACAGGAAGTTTTGAGTATAATATGAATACTCAGGAGATAATTTGGTCAAAGGGAATGTATTTGATTTGGGAATTAGAGAGTACAACAGTGCCTACAATGGAAATGTTTTTTCAACATGCCCATCCGGATGATATACCAAGAATTCAAGCTATATCTGATCAGATAGTAATAGGTCAGGAGCCTTGGTCCTATAATTATAGATTGTATACAGGAAAAAAGAATTTGAAATACATTGAAGTATTCAATAAATTTTCTAAGTCTGAAGAAACTGGCGATTTACTTATTGTTGGATCTTATTTAGATGTAACCGAAAGTAGAAAGTCAGAAGAAAGATTAAAACAAAATGAGGCTCGATTAAATGAAGCACAGTCTTTAGCTAAGCTGGGCAGTTTCGAATACAATGAGATCACCGGAAACATTAGATGGTCGGAAGGGATGTACTCGATATTTGACTTAGATCGAAATGTTGATCCGGACTTAAGTTTATTTTTCTCCTTAGTTCACCCTGATGACGTTGGTAAATTAGTTGAGCATCAGAAAATATTAAATCCTTCCCTTGAACCTTGGTCGCACTCTGTTCGATTAATTACCGCTAAGAATAAATTGAAGTATGTTGATTTGTTTTTGAAATATTCAAAATCCTTTGAAGAAGGAACGGATTTAATAATCGGTTCTTGTATTGATGTAACCGAAACAAAAGAAACAGAAGAAAAATTGAAGGTAAATGAGACCAGGTTGCTTGAAGCGCAGCAACTTTCTAAATCCGGAAGTTGGGAGGTAAATTTGTTTCCAGATTTTAGCATTGATTGGTCGCCCGGCACCTATGCCATTTGGGACTTGAATCCAGAAGTGGATTTTCCTACAATTAAAAATTTTTATGAGCACATCGCAGAAGAAGATCGCGGAAAGGTGCGGGATTCATTCGATACTTTAATACAAAAAGGCGAGCCGATAGATGTTCATTTTAATGTAATCACTTGGGCGAATCATCATAAAATATTTTATTCTCGAGGTAAGGCAATTAAGGACTCTTCAGGCAGAGTAATTAAAATGTTTGGAACGAATACAGATATAACGGAACAGCATTTATTACAAGAAAGAACCAAATTCAGTGAACAAAGTTTGTTGCAAGCACAAAGAATTGCAAAACTTGGCTCATTCTATTTCGATTTGCCAAGTAAAACATTTGACTGGGCAGAAGGAGTGTATTATATATGGGAAAGAGATCCTGGTCTAATCGAACCAACCTACAAAGAATTTTTAGATACAATTCATCCGGATGATATAGATTTATTTTCTTACGCTATCCAGTCAATTTCTTCTTCAGGGACCAAACAAACCTTTGAGTTTAGAATTGTACTGCCAAGTGGCAGTATTAAATTTATTGAAACCAGAATGCGTGTTGGTGAGTATCAAGAAGGACGACCTGTAAAACTTTTTGGTACTTTGATTGATATAACGGAAAGAAAGAATGTAGAGGAAGAGTTAAAGAATGCCAAAATAATCGCAGAGGAATCATCAAAAGCAAAGGAACTTTTTCTAGCAAGTATAAGTCATGAATTAAGAACACCTTTAAATGGTATTTTGGGAATGTCACGTTTGTTGAAGAAATCCCCTTTGAATAGTACTCAAAGAGATTACACCGATGTTTTGCATCAAACTGCAGAAAATTTGCTGGTGATTATATCTGACATAATAGATTTTACACGAATTGAAGAAGGTAAATTATCACTTGAAGAAATCGATTTTGACCCAAAGCGAGTAGCCGATACAGTTATCAATTTACAAATGTTTAGAGCCGAGGAGAAAGATTTAATATTAAGGCATAAACATATTGGTGTAGAGCCGCTACCTAGAGTGAAGGGCGACCCCTCTCGTCTTAGCCAAATTATTTTGAATTTGCTGAGTAACGCAATTAAGTTTACCAATTATGGTGAAGTAACACTGTCACATCAAGTAGTGGAGTCCGATGAAGATTATGTTTCAATTCAGTTTACAGTGGAAGACACCGGAATTGGTATTCCACTTCATCTACAAGATCGAATTTTTGAAAGTTTTACACAAATTGGAAGTGATGGATCTAAACATAGTGGAATCGGTCTTGGTTTGACGATTTCAAAAAATTTGGTTGAACGACAAGGCGGAAAAATATGGGTGGAAAGCAAAGAGGATATTGGTAGTTCGTTTCATTTTGTTATTCGCTATAAAAATGCAGATTTGTACGATGAAATTGGTAATTCGTTACCGATAGATCTCCAAAATTTGGGACTGCTAGATATTTTATTGGCAGAAGATAATAAGGTAAATATGTTCATTACCCAAGCGATTCTGAACGACTGGGGATTTAATGTAGATGTTGCTGAAAATGGAAAGGAGGCTTTGGAAATGTTAGCCATAAAAGACTACGATTTAATTTTAATCGATATTCAAATGCCCATTATGGATGGTCTTGAAGCCACGAAACAAATCAGAGCGCTTAAGGATGTTCGCAAATCACGTGTGCCTGTAATTGCCCTCACGGCGAATACCAGTAGGCAAGCCCATCGTCAATTCATGACCTTGGGTATGAATGACTGGCTTGTGAAACCTTTTAGTGAAGAAGCATTATATAGAAAGATTGCCATGCATATTCGTGATAAAGTTCAATTGTCGGAATCGATGCGTAAGAGAAAATTTCCTACAAGGAGAAAGCCAATAGCAGTGAAGGATGATGTATTATATGATTTATCCTTGTTGAAGTCGGATGTTCTGGGTAATTCGACTTTTTTAATAAAGATGTTAAAAATTTTTATTAATACTATTCCTCATAGTGTAGATAAGATGATGGATTATTATCAGAGAAATGAATTGGATGAAATGAGTCGTTTGGCACATAAAATCAAACCTACCATTGATACTGCAGGAATTTTTGTTTTGAAAGATTGCATCCGAAATTTAGAAAAGTATAATGAACGTAAGCGAAGTGCTATTCAAATAAAAAGTGATTTGCAACTTCTGCATAAAGTAATTCATGAGGTTGTAATTTCTTTTGAAAGCGAAATCACTAGTTTGAAAAATCAAGACGACGCATCAGTGTCCTGAATAAGTTGCTGAACGGTTTTGTTAAGCTGATTTGCTACCGTCTCCCAGTTGAAATGCTGATGCACAAATTTGTGCGCAGCTTCAGCCATGCACTTGTATTGTGTTGGATCATTGAGTAGAATTGTGATGTATTCGTTGTATTCTTCGGGAGAATTTGCGACAAAAACTTCCTTGCCATGTGTGGCTCCTAATGCGTTATTGGCCATCGGAGAAATTACACAGGGTATTTTCATCGCCATCGCCTGAAGTATTTTGTTTTGTAAACCTATACTGATTAACATAGGTGCTAACATGATTTTGGAAGTAGCAAATGCTTCACGGATGTCTTCCATCCATCCACTCACCGTGATATAATTTGATTCCAGATTTTTAATTCTGCTCACAGGGTTGGCACCTGCAATTAAAAATTTGATAGTAGGGAAATTTATTTTTACAATCGGTAAAATTTTTTCTACAGTATAAATACTGCTTGCAATGTTAGGAGGATATGACATGTTGCCGTTAAAAAGCAACTCATATTTTTTGGGCATGTCGAGGGGTTTAAAATAATCAAAATCCACACCGTTTGGGAGCACTTCAATTAAACTTTTATTCGGATGTGGAATCAATTCTCGATCTTGAGATGAGATGATGACTTTGTGATCGAATAAATCAAAAAGTGCATGCTCATATTTTGTCAATCTTTTCCATTCAAGATGAGCAGGGATTCGAAGCCACCAGGGTCCATTGTTTTTTATGCGCTCCATCCCTTTCGAAAAGGCATCCATGTAATCTAAAATTTGTGGACGAACTTTTAGTTGTTTAGCGTATTCTGCCATTCGAATTAAATGACAGTAAACTGCATCCACTTTATGTTTATCTGAAAATATTTGAATTTGTTTTGCTACATTTTTATTGTAAAACCACGCTACCTGAAATGGAAGAGAGGACCATCGGAAAAGCGAAAGCAAAGATTGTCGTTTGCTTATGACCGCTGTTTCAATGTGCGCGCAATAAGGTGTTAACGCCTTGAGCCAATCTTCATGTGGCGCATGTTCATGAACAGCAAAAAGACAAATTTCAAAATATTTACTTAATCCTTTTATCAAATAATACGCTCTCAATTTATCCCCTTTTTCTAACGGATAAGGAAAGCGTGATGTGAGAAATAAAATTTTGGGTTTGTGCACTGTACTCATTCAATGTTGAATTGTTCAATAGAAATTATATTTTTAATTTTTATTAGCTCTATTGATTTCTCCCTTTCCGGTAATTTTACTATTTATTTCAGGATCCCCAATATAATTCACATCTCCACTTCCCATGATGTTTACATTGAGTTTAGATTCCACATGTATGAAAACTTTTCCTGAACCATTAATGTCAATTCTATAATTTTGTACAATTAATTCACTAGCCTTTAAATCGCCGGAGCCATTGATTCGTATTTTGTGATCTTCTGCTTCTCCTTTTAATTCCAAATCGCCCGATCCATTGATTGTTGATTTTATTTGCTGCGAATGAGGTCTGGCCTTTATATCTCCGGATCCATTAATAGTAAATGTAGATTTTTCGATTTTATAAGGATTTATTATTTCTATTTCTCCAGCTCCATTGATTTCAAGTGCTTCCGGTGCGGAGCATGTCATGATTATTTCAATAGGTTTATCTGTTTTCAAGGATTGCTTGGAATGTATTAATAGACTTTTTCCTTTTGATTTCAATTCTATATTTTCTAAAATATTAGCTTGTGCCACTAAAACAATGGAGTTGGAATCTGCAATAATTATGGACACATGGGCATTAATATTCAAAGCTAGTTTATTGAAGGAATCAATTTTTCTAGATTCTTTCCTTAATTCTCCTTCACCAATTACTGTGCTGTTACAGGAGGAACTTAATAAATAGATCAAGGCAATGCCTAGAAGTGAAGTGTAGCGAGTTCGTTTCATATTTGACATTAGCGAAAGTATCATTCTTTCTTTAAAGGAACAAGAGTATATTTGCTTAATTCTTGAAGCTATGGACATCAGCAAGTTTAAACACAAAACACGTATTCAAATCCGATTTAAGGATATTGATAAATTGGGGCACGTGAACAATGCCAATCATCTCACATATTTTGAATTAGCCAGAGTTTCCTATTTGAACGAGGCTTTAGATACCAGTATCAATTGGGAAAAGGAAGGAATAATTTTGGCCAGAATGGAGGTTGATTTCAAAAGTCCAATTTTGTTGGATGACGAAGTATGGGTGTATACCCGCGTGAGTAAAATTGGTAGAAAAAGCTATGACATGGAGTATCTTATAGAAAGAATCGTTCATGACACTTCTGTCGTCGCTGCAATTGGAAAGTCTGTTCAGGTATGTTTTGACTACTCAAAAAATTCTTCTATGGAAATGCCGGATTCATGGAAAAAAGCTGTGCTGAAATTTGATTCAGATGTCCTAGTGACTTAATTGATAGGTAATTTTTTTGCGTAGTGATCCGTTACCTTTTGATTGAATCGTAAATCGTTGTAGAGGTTTTGATCTTCAATATAAAATATTTTAAAATTTTGTAGGGTTAAAAATTTTAATTCCGATTCATCGATGTAGTGTTTTATTGTAACATTTTTATTGGGGAATTCTCTTGATAATACCAATAAATCGGCATTCCACCAACCCGCGAGTATAACTGTTTTATCTTTTAAAGTTTGGGTGTAATGAAGAATTTTTTTGGAAAAGGAAGTTCGCAGCACTCGTTTGTTTTGATCTGCCAAAACTAAACCCATCAATGGGTCAAATACAATTTTATCTCCTGCTAAATCAAATGTTTTAGCAGCCCAACTTTGTCCCGATCCTCTTTGTGGGTCCGCTAAATTTATTCCGAAAAAAAAGCAGGAAAAGACAAAAGAAAGTGTAAGTATCTTGAATGATTTTTCTTTAAGCAAAAGGGCAAACATCAAAATTAAAAATGGGCATATCGGAATGATAAATGCTGCCTTGAGTGGAAGGCGTATGAATGAAATTGAATATAATAGGATAACAATGGAGCTTATATACAGGAGCGTTCCGGAAATAGGTTTGTTGTCAAAAAAAATAACTTGTTCTACTTTTCGCTTTCTTAAAATTGATAAGCCATAGTATAGTAGAACGATGCATGCAGGTAAACCCCAAACAGCAACTGTACCTTTGTATACATTCTTAGCAAGTCCCGGAAGAGGAAAGTGTTCGTAATAAGTAAAAAAACTTTTTCCGTAAACAACTAGTACTGGACTCATCACAATCAATGAAAATAGAAAACCGAAGCTTAGAAATAACAAAACATTTTTTTGCCTTTCTTCTTTTGAACTTATTTCCCACAATAAAATAGCATAAGGTAAAAACATCGCACCAGAGGTAATTCTACAACCAATTGCCAATGCAAGCATTCCTCCGGCCAATAAAATATTTTTTTTGCTAATGTAAAATCCACTTATTAAAATAAATGCCATAGCCCAAGTATAATCCATGGCATTGCTGCTGTTGATGTAGACAATAGGAGTGAAGGCCAATGCCAATCCACACCAATAGGCGTTTTTTATATTTAGATTTTTTAATAGTAGGGTGAATGCAAGAATTCCAAGCGTACTTATGAGCGCAGTTAACAGATTAAAGAAAATTGAGCCACTGTTCCATACTGCACTATATATTAATTCTTGAACAGGATGTCCGGGCAGCCTCGATGCTTCGTATATACCGCTTGTGGCTATCCGTTCAACCACCAGCGGTATCGCCCATGCATCTTCTTCGCTGCCATATCCATCAAAGAGAAAAGGAATTCTAGTACATAAGATGAGTAATGCGAAAAGACTTATGTCGCGAATTTGTTTTGTCATTTTATTGGTTGATGAATCAGTTGTAGTGCTTTTTGTAAGGTAGCATCATTCTGATGAATAATAGGATACAATCCTTCATTTCTCCACAGTAAGCGAGCAATATATGCTTTCAGTTGTGTTTGCAGCAAAGGCAAAGATTTCTGAAGTTCCGCATTGTTTTTTGTTACTCCTTTTTTTTCTGCATAGACTACAAATTCATTGATAAAATTATTGTCTGTTTTAAATCTTTCTCGAAAATCTTTCGCTGAATTATATCTTTTTAATTCCTCACGATGCCCATCTACATAATCATATGAAAACTGATTTACACTTCCGCTCGCAAATAATTTATTTAAATATTCACTGTTGTTTGCCGTGTCAATGGGAATAAATACATCAGGCATGATTCCTCCTCCACCATAAACTATTCGTCCTGCAGGAGTTTTATAGCTAATGGAATCTGAAAAATGAATGCTGTCTTTGTTTAGTAATTCTCCATTTTTAAAACGTTCATATACTTCTTCTTCATAGGCACTAAAGCCATGATTGTATGGTTTCTGAATACTTCTTCCGGTGGGAGTATAGTATCGTGCGATGGTAAGTCGAATGGCGGAACCGTCGGGTAAAATAGATTGTTCTTGAACCAATCCTTTTCCAAAGGATCTACGTCCCACAATTGTACCCCGATCCCAATCTTGTATTGCTCCTGAAACTATTTCTGCAGCTGAGGCGGAACCTTCGTCAATTAAAATTATCAATTTTCCTTCTTCAAAAAGTCCTTCGTGAGAAGTGTAATAATTTGTTTTAGGTCGGGATTTTCCTTGGGTGTAAACGATTAATTTTTTTCCACCCAAAAATTCATCAGAAATGGCCGTAGCCGCATCCAAAAAACCACCCGGATTACCGCGTAAATCAAGGATCAGACTTTTTAATCCTTCTTTCTTAAGTTGCTGCAAAGCGGTTATAAATTCGTCATACGTATTTGCACTGAATCGTGAAAGATTGATATAGCCGGTCTCAGCACTGATCATGTAAGCGAACTCCAAACTATTGATTGGAATTTTTCCACGCACAATTTTAAAATCGATGAGTTTGCTTTGCCCTCTTCGGTAAATCGATACCGTTACTAAGGATCCTCCTTTTCCTTTCAAAGTTTTCATCACGATTTCATTGGTGATCCCAATGCCAGCAACTAGTTTTTTATCCACTTTCACAATACGATCGCCGGGTAAAATTCCGAGGCTTATACTTGGGCCACCACTGAGTGCAGAAACTACCATGATGGTATCATCTTGAATATGAAATTCTATTCCGATTCCTTCGAAGTTCCCTTCCAAAGGCTCGTTCGCAGCTCTAAAGTCTTCGCTAGGAATATAAGCCGAGTGCGGATCTAAGTGCTCAAGAATTTTAACAATAGACTCATCAATTAAGGTTTTGCGATTTACGGTATCAACATATTCTTGCTCGATGTAATTCAAGATGTTGTTGATTTTATTATCAGAAGATACTTTTGTAGAGGGTGTAAGTTTACTCCCCAAATAAATTCCTGCCGCTAATACTAAACCTAAAATGATTGGAAATGCAATGCGTTTCATTGGACTTTTTTCGCTCATACTTTCTTTTTTTCTTCAGCGGGAAAATGTATAACATCTACGCCAAATTTTTTTAAAAATTCAACTCCTTCTTCAACATCAATTCCTTTGTATGCTGCGTAACTATCTCTAAATATTACTTTTTTAATTCCCGTTGTATAAATAATTCTCGCACAAGATAAGCAAGGTGCTAGCGTTACGTACAATGTCGCATTTTCTAAAGTAATTCTGTTTTTAGAAGCATAAAGTATGGCGTTAGATTCTGCATGCAAGGCCAAATAACATCCGCCTTTACGGTCACGGGCGCACCCTTCTTCAGGCCATTCCTCATCGCAATTGTGCGTGCCCGCCGGTGGACCATTATATCCTAAGGAAACAATTCTTGTATCTTTTGATATGACAGCTCCTACTTTCATCTTCACGCAGTGTGATTTTGAAGCAAGATTTTGTGCTAAATCCATGTAGAGCTCATCAAAGCTAATTTTACTCATGTATGCAAAGATAAGAGGGATTGATATATGCGGATTGGACCATTGTTATTTCCCGATCTTTTTATTATTAATGGCTTGAGAAAGCATCGAATACCTTTTTTGAAACATTGTTTAGTAATTGGGGGTTAAACTTTCATGTTTTTATAAATTATTTATTGGATGATCTAATACTCTTTACTATTTCTCCCAGATAAATTTTGATGCCAATAACAAACACTGGTGAATTCATCTTTGTCTCAATTTCTTTATTGTTTACTAACATCAAACGATACCCGATTCCCGCACT
>Ga0209702_10003615_pt1 | contig 24034 bp, 23 predicted proteins | sample FRY01_FD_187210 | JGI IMG/M metagenome (GOLD analysis project Ga0209702, IMG submission 187210) | Freshwater microbial communities from Lake Fryxell liftoff mats and glacier meltwater in Antarctica - FRY-01 (SPAdes) (version 2) | ecosystem: Environmental > Aquatic > Freshwater > Ice > Glacier... | reverse complement strand
AGAAGGTCAAATCAACGTATGCTCAACGCGTGGCCGCATTGATGCGGTCTATTGCGGCTAGATTGACTTGGTCGGCGCCGGCTTCGGCCATTGCGTTCGCCTGATTTGAATATTGCAGGCCCGACTATGTAAATGAACATAAAATTGAGCCGTGTTAAATACTTCGCGGCTTTTGCGATCATCGCAGCTGTCCTGATTGTTGCCGGAGCACTGGTATTTACAAACTACGAAACAAAAAAGCACTTTGCCCAAACGGCTGCCGGGTCAGAGCTATATTCTCGGAATTGCGCTTCTTGCCACGGGGCCAATCTTGAGGGGCAGCCCAATTGGCGGGAACGCAAGCCGGACGGATCATTGCCGGCACCTCCCCATAATGAAGATGGACACACGTGGCACCATACTGATCAGCTATTATTTGATTACACAAAGTTGGGTGGAAGCGCCGCACTGGCTTTAATCGGAGTTACTGATTTCAACAGCGGGATGCCTGCTTTTGCAGAAGCTTTGAGCGATTCCGAAATCATATCTGTTTTGGCATTTATAAAATCCACATGGTCCGAACGAGCCAGGGTTTTGCAACAAGAACGTTCAAAAGCAGAAGAGGAAACATCCAAGTGAAAAAAACAATAATTGCGGTGCTCGTCACAATACTTGCATTTCCCTAATATCGTACAAGCACAGTCCTTTACCGAGGAACAAGAAGCCCGAATAATGGAATTGGCTTTGGAAGCCATCCTTACAAACCCGGAAATATTGCCCGAGGCTATCGAGATTCTGCAACTCAGAGAACAATAGGCGCAAGCTTCCTCAGTACAACATGTGATTGCGGCGCGTAAAGACGTATTGGAGCGCGATCAAAATGCGCCAGTGCTTGGAAATCCAGATGGCAATGTGACCGTAGTCGAATTTTTCGACTACAACTGCCCTTACTGTTGAACCTGACCCACAATACCTTTCATTGCCTGGCGCCGGTAAGCGTTGGTCAAAGCATGCCAGTCGCGACTGATGTTGACGCGATTACCAACCCGCTTAAAGGCATTGAACAGACTGCTGGGCTCATGCGGTTGGAACTCCTATGCTTAAAATAAGTCAGACGTCAGCTACACCTTTTCCAGCAATGCGGCTCATCGGGCACGTAGCGCCCTACGCGCCGACTTCAGCCGCACAAATATGTGCCCCTGATGGCATTTTTTCGAAGTTCCAAGCAACCCAATCAAAAGGCAATCCATGAGCACCACACTGATAGTCATTCTGGTCGTCATCGCGCTGGCGGCCTTTCTTCTGATCGCGATTTTCAACAAGCTGGTCATGCTGAGGAATCGGTACAAGAACGCCTTTGCCCAAATCGAAGTGCAGCTCAAGCGTCGTTATGACCTGATTCCCAATCTGGTTGAGACCGCCAAGGGGTACATCAAACATGAACGTGAAACGCTGGAGTCAGTCGTCAATGCGCGCAACGAGGCGTCCGGCATGTTGTCCAGCGCTGCGGCGGCGCCCGGTGATGCTGCCGCCATGAAAGGTCTGGTCGGCGCCGAAGGAAGGCTGTCTGGGGCCCTGATGAACATGAAGATGGTGATGGAGGCTTATCCGGACCTCAAGGCCAACCAGAACATGATGCAACTGAGCGAGGAACTCACGTCGACGGAGAACAAGGTATCGTTTTCGCGCCAGGCATTCAATGATCAGGTGATGGCCTACAACACCTACAAGCAGTCTTTCCCACCGGTAGTTTTCGCGCCCATGTTTGGCCACGCACAGGATGCAGCGTTGCTGGAGTTCGCAGACAGCGTCGCGATTCAGGCTGCGCCGAAAGTGTCGTTTTGACCGAAGCGCATAGTCTGGTGGTCGATCGATGAATTTTTTCGAATCTCAGGAACGCGCGCACAAGCACACGACGTTGCTGATCGTCTTGTTCGGTGTCGCGGTGATCGCATTGATTGTCATGACCAATGTGCTGGTTCTGGTGGTGTTCGGTGTCGTCAACAGCCAGCAAATGCGGGACGGTCAGTCCTTTGTCGCGCAGATGGACTGGAAGATGGCCGCCACCGTGGGCGCAGGCGTCAGCGTCGTGGTGCTGGTCGGCAGTCTGTACAAGATGATGGCCTTGTCCGCGGGGGGCAAGGTTGTTGCAGAGTCGCTGGGTGGGCAGTTGATTCCCCGCAATACCGAGGAGCCCAACCAACGCAAGCTGCTCAATATTGTGGATGAAATGGCCATCGCGTCAGGCACCCCGGCGCCTCCGGTCTATCTGCTTGCCAACGAGCCAGGCATCAATGCCTTCGCTGCGGGATTCTCGCCACGGGACGCGATACTCGGAATTACCCAGGGGGCGATTGAGCAGCTTGACCGCGATCAACTGCAGGGCGTCATCGCCCATGAGTTCAGCCACATATTCAATGGTGACATGCGGCTCAATATCCGCTTGATGGGTGCTTTGAATGGCATCCTGATTCTGGGTATTCTGGGCTACTACCTGATGTATTCGGCATCATTCTCTGGGCGCCGGCGCGGCAACGACAATAGTGGTGTCGCGATATTGGCGCTGGCGGTCGGGCTGATGGTGATCGGCTTTGCCGGTACATTTTTCGGCGGTCTGATCAAGGCCGCAGTCAGCCGGCAGAGGGAATACCTGGCTGACGCGTCGGCGGTCCAGTTCACCCGCAACGCGGATGGAATCGCAGGTGCATTGAAGAGGATTGGCGGGCTGAAGTCTGGCTCCATCGTGCGAAACCCGGGCGCACCTGAAGTTAGCCATGCGTTTTTCGCCCAGGGCATCACAGGCTTCACGCAGTGGCTGTCGTCCACGCATCCACCGCTTGCCAGTCGCATCTTGCGGATCGATCCCCAGTGGGATGGTAAGTTCGATGTTTCTGAACTGCCGCCACCCGTTGAAAGCCAACCGCCAGCGGGCGGCACATCGGCCATGCGACGCCCCGACATGGCCCGAAACATGGCGGCTGTCGCGGCAGAAGCCGCGGCGGCCGACGCAGTCGCAATAATGGATCAAATCGTTCAACCGACCCAGGAGTCGGTTCTGCTCGCCCGGTCGTTGCTGTCTGAAATGCCTGCGGCGATTCGCGAAGCAGCGCGTGAACCCTATGGCGCCCGGGCCGTGATGTATTGTCTGCTGCTCGACAAGGAGGCAGGGCTACGCGAACAACAACTCGCGCTGTTGCAAGATCGCGCCGACAAGGATGTATACGCCTTGACGATCAGTTTGATGCCACAGATGGATGCGCTGGAATTGAGATTCCGACTGCCGATCATCGACATTGCGATGCCTGCGCTCAAGCAGTTGTCACACATCCAGTACCCGCCGTTCCTGAAAAATCTGGCGGCGCTGATCAACATGGACTCCAAGGTTGATCTATTCGAATGGTCATTGCAGAAGATTTTGTCAAGGCATTTGGACGGGCACTTTCACAAACCATTGCCCGCTACGGCGCGATATCAGGATCTCGGACAACTCACTCGAGAACTTGGATTTATCTTGTCGGTGATGGCGCACGCCGGCGCGATGGATCAGAACCGTGCCCAGCGCGCATTTGATGCCTCTGCCCGCATGCTGGCTTCAACTGGACTGACGTTGTTGTCGAAGGACCAGATCAGGATTGCGGATCTGGATCAGGTCCTTGACAAGCTGGATCGATTGGCGCCTGCGGACAAATCGCGCTTGTTGACAGCCTGCGTCATCAGCACATGGCACGATCAGAAAGCCACCCCGGCAGAGGTGGAGTTGTTGCGTGCATTCGCCAGTGTTCTGGATTGCCCCATGCCGCCGGGCATGGCACCGGGAGGGCGGCGTGCCGCCTGATGGTAGTCAGACAGTTTTTGTCAACGGCAGCTTGATCTCAAAGCAGGTGAGTGAGTTCTCCGAGCGCACGCTGACCTCACCGTGGTGTGCTTCAACAATCGATTTGACTATGGCCAAGCCAAGCCCCGCGCCCTCTCCCGTACGCTGGCGGGACGGGTCGACACGGTAGAAGCGATCGAACAACTTGGGCAGGTGCTCATTGGGAATCGGTGGGCCAGGATTTTCAACTGCCAGCGTAACCGTCTGCTGTGCCTGAGAGAGTCTTACGGTGACTGCATGATCGCGTGGGGTGTAACGAATCGCATTCGAGAGCAGATTGCCCAGCGCGCGTCGAAGCATCAGATGATCTCCGCGAACCGGGTCGGCCTTACCGCTTAGTTGCAGTGAAACACCGCGCTCCTCGGCCCAAGCCTCAAAGTACTCGAAAAGCCCACGGGTTTCTTGTGCAAGATCTACGCTATCCGGTGTGAGATCCGGTTGCTCATTGTCGGTCTGGGCCAGAAACAGCATGTCGGCAATCATTTTGGACATGCGTTCGAATTCCTCCAGATTGGAGTAAAGAATTTCACGGTATTCCTCCACGCTGCGATCTTTGCTGAGTGCTACTTGGGTTTCAGTGGTCAGGTTCGTGACAGGTGTTCGGAGTTCGTGAGCGATGTCTGCGGAAAAATTTGACAAACGTTGAAACCCATCTTCCAGTTGACCGAGCATGTCGTTAAACGAGTCAACGAGGGCGATCAGCTCGATAGGTACATCCCTGGGCTGCAAGCGGACGTGTAATTGTGATGAGGTGATGCCGCGAATCCTGGCGCTGATGTTGCGCAGGGGGGCATGTCCCTGCCGCACTGCGAGCCAAGCAGAAAAAAGTGCGATCACCCAGACAAGGACCGTGGTCAGCCAGAGTGTTTCCTGGAATCGTTCAATGTAGTGAAGGTGCGCATCTATATTGCCGGCGACCGCAACGACGTAGTTGACCGGCGGATCACTGGGGGTTCCTTCGATTCTTAACGCTGTGGCCCGATAGGTCTTATTCTTGAGTTGCAGGACCTGCAGCGTTTCCGCGCTGATCCTGGAAGCTGGTGACGCTGTCTGGGCAAAGCGCTGCAGGTCAAGCTCAGGACTGCTGAAGATGCGACGTCCTGCGGTATCTGACACATAGAAGTAGACACCATGGTGGCCTGCCACAGCACTGGCGAGTCTGGTCGCCAGCTGTGCGTACCCACCGTCGCGCACGGGGTGAGTGCTGAGCACTTTCTGCACCGAATCAAGGACAACGGTCAACTCGCTGGCGTCCTGCTCGGCAAAATGGTGATGCAGCGACCGCACGACAAGCTGACCAAATGCAAAAAATACCAGGGTAGTGGCGATGCTGACAAACGCCGTCACCCTGAAGGCCAGGGAGGCTGTACGAAATCGCGACATATCAGCCTTCTTCCGGTACGTCCAGCATGTACCCCATACCGCGAACGGTGTGGATCAATTTGGGTTCGTAGTTGTCATCGATCTTGCCGCGCAGGCGCCGGATGGCCACATCGATGACGTTGGTGTCGCTGTCGAAGTTCATGTCCCAGATTTGCGAGGCGATCAGTGAGCGCGGCAGAACTTCGCCTTTGCGGCGAAGCAGCAGCTCCAGCAAGGCAAACTCCTTGTTGGTCAGGTTGATGCGTTGCCCTGACCGTGTGGCCCGTCGCCGCGGCAGGTCGACCACCAGATCCATGACTTCTATCAACTCGACATGGTTCGGCGCCTGGCCCCGGCGCAGCAGGGTGCGTACGCGAGCCAGCAGCTCGGTAAAGGCAAAGGGCTTGACAAGGTAGTCATCGGCGCCAAGCTCCAGGCCTTTGACCCGGTCGGCCACCGTGTCGCGTGCTGTCAGGAACAGCACCGGGACCTGCTTTTTCGCTTCGCGCAAGGCGCGCAGGATGCGCCAGCCGTCCACGTCGGGCAGCATCACGTCCAGGATGATCAAGTCATAGGCCTCACTCATGGCGAGGTGGTGCCCATCCAGCCCGGAGCGCGCGATATCCACGACAAAACCGGCCTCCATCAATCCCTGACGGAGGTAGTCCGCTGTCTTGGTCTCGTCTTCAACCACCAGAAGTTTCATGAGTGTTCACCATTGGATGTGTGAGCGCGCGTGATGTTGGTCATTCGCGCTGCAAGGGAGGTCTGCAGGGTGCAATTTACGCCCGCCATGCTGGCGGCAAGATGACATGAAGATGACATAAATGTAATGTGCGCGTCATCCCTGGGAAAGGGGTAGCTCTTTAAGCTGGGAACCAGTTGGCGTCTGTGTGCGTGCATGGTGATGAAAACCCTTTGCGAGCAGGACGTCCGTTTTTTAAACTGGAGGATTCCCTGATATGAAGCGTCAATCGCCATTTTCTCTTATGACCCCCAATCTTCCGCGCCGGCAATTTGTGCAAGGACTGGCTGCGGGGGGTGTCCTGCTGGGCATGTCGTCGATACCCGGACTCACCTGGGCACAAGAAAACAAGCCCGCTGGCGCCCCCATTTTGCGCGGTACCGAGTTTAACCTTGTCGTGGCCGAAACCCCGGTGAATTTCACGGGCAAGCCGCGCATGGCGACCAGCATCAACGGATCGATCCCGGCGCCCACCCTGCACTGGCGTGAGGGCGACACCGTCACCATCCGCGTGACCAACAAGCTGCGCGAAGCCACCTCGATCCACTGGCACGGCATCATCCTGCCTTACCAGATGGACGGCGTGCCGGGCATCAGCTTCGCGGGCATCCCGCCGGGCGAGACCTTTACCTACCAATTCAAGGTCGAACAAAGCGGCACCTACTGGTACCACTCGCACTCCGGCGTGCAGGAAATGCGCGGCATGTACGGCGCCATCGTCATCGAGCCCAGAGATGGCGAAGCCATCAAGGCAGATCGGGATCACGTGATCCTGCTGTCCGACTGGACCGACGAAGACCCCATGCACGTGTTCGCCAAGCTGAAGACGCAAAGCAGCTATTACAACTACAACCAGCCGACCGCCACGGAGTTCTTCCGCGAAGCCTCGCGCGATGGCCTCAAGGCGGCGATCGACAAGCGCAAGATGTGGAACCAGATGCGCATGAGCCCGGCCGATCTGGCGGACCTGTCAGCGGCAACCATGACCTTCCTGATGAACGGCACCACACCATCGGGCAACTGGAACGGCCTGTTCCGAGCGGGCGAGCGCGTACGGCTGCGTTTCATCAACGGATCGAGCAATTCCTTCTTTGACGTGCGCATTCCGGGCCTGAAGCTCAAGGTCGTGCAAGTTGATGGCGTGGACGTCGAGCCGGTCTCGGTGGACGAATTCCGCTTCGGCGCGGGCGAGACCTACGACGTGCTGGTGGAGCCCAAGGACGAGGCCTACACGGTTTTTTCCCAGTCCATGGACCGGACGGGTTATGCGCGGGGCACCCTGTCCGTGCGTGCCGGCCTGCAGGCGTCGGTACCTGAACTCGACAAGCCTGTCTGGCTGTCGATGTCGGACATGATGGGCGCCATGGGCGGCAGCATGGCCGGCGGTATGGCTGGCATGAACCACGGCGCCGCAACGCCTGGCATGGCAGGCATGAGTGGCATGAAGCACGGCGGTATGGCCATGGACCACAGCCAGCACGCGATGCCTGGCATGACGTCCGGCAATCCGCTCGCTGTGCCCAGCACCAAAGCACGCCACGCGCGCACGGAATACGGGCCCAGCACGGATGCACGTGTGGACATGGCCCGCACCAACTTGGATGATCCTGGCGTTGGCCTGCGCAACAACGGGCGGCGGGTGCTGACCTTGGCGGATCTGCACACCATCGGTGGGCCGATGGACCCTCGCGGCGCGGAGCGTGAGGTCGAGTTGCACCTCACGGGCAATATGGAGCGCTACACCTGGTCGTTTGACGGGCTTGAGTTTGGCCAGTCCACGCCGGTGCACTTCCGTTATGGCGAGCGGGTTCGCGTGATCCTGCACAACGACACCATGATGACGCACCCCATGCACTTGCACGGCATGTGGAGCGAACTGGAAACCCCGGAAGGGAAATTCCAGGCGCGTCGTCACACCATTCCCGTGCAACCAGCACAGCGCATCAGTTTCCTGGTGACTGCCGATGCGCTGGGCCGCTGGGCCTGGCACTGCCACCTGTTGTTCCACATGGATGCGGGGATGTTCCGCGAAGTGGTGGTCTCGTAAGTCATGCAAAGCAACCAAAGGAAAACCAAGATGAAGATCAGATTGAATACGCTGGCACTGACGCTGGCCAGCTTGAGTGTGATATCGGCTGGCGCGCAGACGTCCAACAGCATGCCGGCCATGGACCACGGCGGCATGACGACCACGGCACCGGCCCGGACGACCGCAGCACCCATGCCCGGGATGACAACCCAGGCCGCACCGGCAGCGGTGGACCACAGCAAGATGGACCATGGCGGCATGAACACCACAGCGCCAGCGAGCCAGTCCGGGGCGGATGCAGGCATGGCGGGCATGGATCATGGCAATATGGAGACGCAAGGCGGCACGGCGCCTGCCGATGCCCGCGATCCGCACGTTTATTCCGGCGGCTTCACGCTGGAATCCGGCCCCTATGCCTTGCCGGGAACGCGTCAACTCCGCTTGGCCGATGAACACAACTTCGGCGCGCTGACATTCAATCGGCTGGAGCGCGTCTACACCAAGGACGGCACCGCCGCGGCCTATGACGCGCAGGCCTGGTTCGGACGCGACTATGACCGCCTGGTGATCAAGGCCGAGGGTGAGGGGTCGCAGGGAAAATTGCATGAGGCCAGAACGGAAGTCTTGTGGGGGCATGCGATCGCACCGTTCTGGGACACGCAACTGGGCCTGCGCTACGACAGTGGTGGCACCGCACCGCAGCGGACCTGGCTGGCACTGGGGGTGCAGGGACTGGCACCTTACTGGTTTGAGGTCGATGCCGCAGCCTATATCGGCGACAACGGCCGTACGGCCTTCCGCCTGGGCGGTGAATATGAAATCCTACTGACCCAAAAACTGATTCTTCAGCCCCGTGCAGAGCTGAACTTTTATGGCCAGGACGATGCGGCTCGGGAGATCGGCAGCGGACTTTCCAACGGTGTGGCAGGCATCCGCTTGCGCTATGAGATCAACCGTCAGTTTGCACCGTACTTTGGTGTCGAGCGCAGCAGCAAGTTTGGCAAAACGGCCGCCATGGCACGCGCTGAAGGTGCCGCCACGTCCGAAACCCGTTGGGTTGCTGGTGTGCGTGTCTGGTTCTAAGGAACCGGTTGCGCAGACTGACCATGGCCTCGCATGAGGCATGACACATTACTTTTTTTCAACCACGCAAAGAGATTTTCATGAACAAGACTCTATCGATACTTTTGTTGGGCGCATTTCCCCTGCTGGCGCTGGCCGCCGGGGAACACACGGGGGGGCATGGCAAGCCCATGGCTGACATGCACAAGAATATGGCCGACACCCACAAGGACATGGCCGGCATGCATCACGCCGAGGAATCGCCAGCTGGCAAAGCCGGTGATCCGGCCAAGGTCAATCGGACCATCGCCATAGACATGAACGACACCATGCGTTTCACGCCGGGCCAGATATCCGTGAAGTCGGGGGAGACGATAAGGTTTTTCGTCAAGAACAGTGGCAAGATACCTCATGAGATGGTCATCGGCACCATGGGTGAACTCAAGGAGCATGCCGAGATGATGCGCAAGACGCCCGGCATGAAACATGCCGAATCCAATCAGATCAACCTCAATCCAGGCCAGCGGGGTGGCATCGTCTGGCAATTCGACAAGGCGGGTGATGTTGACTTCGCGTGCCTGATCCCAGGCCACATGGAAGCCGGCATGATGGGCAAGATTATGGTGAAGTAAGCTTTCGGCTGTCGGAGATAAGCAGGCATCGATGCTTCTGCGCCGTGGCGGTGATCGGGAATGTCTTGCATTTGCGGCAGGTCAAGATCTGATTCCACAGCTTGGTTTTCTCGTGACACTGGAAAAGGCGACGCGGGGCGATCAGTCAACAGTTGGAGAAGTCTCAGAATGAATGAAGACATTGGACATTCCGCCATTTGGGGCCTGGCCGCGATCATGATCGTGGTCGTATCCTGGGTCCTTTACCGTTACCTGGCTCCTAAAACCTGGCGTGAATGGGCCAGTGCGGGGCTGGTACAGGCGTTCATCATCGCCCTCTATGCGGAGATGTATGGATTCCCACTCACCATTTACCTGATGGTTCGATTTTTCGGAGTGGACAGTGCGAATCTCAGCGCCAGTCTCTGGTCCACGCTGCTCGGCGTGGGTGAGTTGGGCATGCTGATCTCCATGGTGATCGGCTACGCGCTGTTGTTTGTCGGCATCGGCCTTTTTATGCAGGGTTGGCGCGAACTCTACCGAGCACGCCAGCAGAACCGGCTCGCATCCGGGGGCTTGTACAGCCTGGTCAGGCACCCTCAGTACGTGGGCTTGTTCATCGGGCTCTTCGGGGAAGGTGTTGTGCATTGGCCGACACTGTTTTCCGTGGGTTTGTTTCCCATCATCGTTCTGGCCTACGGATTGCTGGCGCGCAGCGAGGAAAAAAAGGTGCTTGAACAGTTCGGCGACGAATACAGAGCTTATCAACGGCGGGTACCGATGTTCATTCCACGAATCACTCGGTGGCGGCAAGTTGTCGAGCAGTCAACTGGTGGTACGGACAATGGCGATCAGATGCCCCGTTAATCGCTGGCATTTCGCATGGCCCAGTGCTAGGCACTTTCCGGTGAGTAAGTCATTGTGATTTTGAGGCAAGACCAACAAACTGATGCACCGGGCATCATTCAGATTGCAGGAACGGGGCCAGCAGGTCATGATGTGCCAAGGCATACGCATAGTCTTTAAAGTAAGGAGTTTGATATGACATGGCTAGCAGAAAACTGGTTTTGGTTGCTTTTCGGTGGGCTCTTCGTGTTTATGCATCTGTCGGGACACGGCTGCCATGGCGGGCACGGATCGCATGGGCACGGCAACAATAACCCGGACGAATCGCCACCCCCTGGAAGTGCCGAAAAGCCCCGACCACCGGAGTCTGCGGACAAGAACAGTGCACATCACCACTAGGAGACCATCATGCTGAACATCAAAGTAGTTTCATGGGCCCTCGCCACCACGTCATTGATTTCGTTTCTTGTGTGTGTGAGCTATGGACTCGCCACCCCGGAAGTGCTGCACATGCACGCCTTTCTCGAACAGGTTCTGCCGGGATTCAAGTGGCTCACTCTGCCAGGATTTCTGATCGGCGCGGTTGAGAGCTTCCTATACGGCGCCTACGCCGGACTGGTGTACGTTCCTGTTTACAACTTTTTCTTGCGCCGCTTTGCACGCTGAGATTGCAACATTCCGGTCATCGCGCCAACGAGTATCAGTCACCTTCATCAACACGAGACTAGTTTGTGACCGCGTGCGACCGTTGATGAAGAATCGTAGCAACATGAATCAACCGGAGTGATCACCATGCCCAAATTTCTTGGGGCCCGGATGGAGGAGAATGACATCAGCCCAACGAATTGCCAGACAGATCCTTCATTCTCTAAACCCTGTTCATTTTTATGCTGTGCTTCTCCGCAACTGCAAGCTTCACTGCCGGAACCCCTTTGACGGTCCTGTGCGTTCCAGCTGCTGTGGGCGATGCTCTCCCTAAGGGCGCCCACTGTTCGGCGCGTGATGTTTCGCGCCGGCCTTGCAACTGCTGCCTTCGGTTTGTACTGGCGCTGTGTCTATGAGCATATTGGCTGGCGACACCGGCGTGCTGCAGAAATATCTTGATATTCAACAAACATAAGGGCTTCGGTCGTATGAACAAACCATCACACTCCCATCACGACGGCCATGACGCTCACGGTAACCATCCGTCAGCCGCATCATCCGCGCCAACGGGTCTGAAAGATCCGGTGTGTGGCATGGCGGTGACCGCACAGTCACAACACACGATGTCCTATGAACGTCGGCCGTATTACTTCTGCAGTGCCAAGTGCCTGGGAAAATTCTCTGCAAATCCACTGCAGTATGTAGCGCCATCTCGAACGGGTGAATCAACGCCACCTGAGAACGCGGCTCCAGCTGGCACCATCTACACCTGCCCCATGCACCCGGAAGTGCGGCAGGATCACCCGGGCAGCTGCCCCAAGTGCGGCATGGCCCTGGAGCCCGAGCTGCCCAGCTTGGACGATGACGACAACCCCGAGTTGCGCGACTTTTCACGCCGATTCTGGTGGACTTTGCCGCTGACTGTCAGCGTCGCGTTCCTCGCCATGTTCGGCCATCGTTTGCAGTTGATGGATACGACCATCCAGAGCTGGGTGGAGTTGGCGTTGACCACTCCTATCGCCCTTTGGGCTGGCATGCCTTTCTTTGTTCGTGGCTGGCAGTCGATTCTCACACGCAATCCCAATATGTGGACCCTGATCGGCCTTGGCACCGGCGCTGCCTTTGTCTACAGCGTGGTGGCAACCGTCGCGCCGCAGGTTTTTCCAGCTTCATTCTGGGTCATGGGCCGGGTAGAGGTCTACTTTGAAGCGGCAGCCGTGATCATCTCGCTGACCCTGCTGGGCCAGGTTCTGGAACTCAAGGCGCGCTCGCAGACCTCGGCGGCGATCAAGTCCCTGCTCGGCCTCGCCCCCAAGACGGCCAGGCGCATCAAGGCCGATGGGAGTGAGGAAGACGTGCCGCTGAGCCACGTCCATGTGGGCGACATGCTGCGAATTCGTCCTGGGGAGAAGGTGCCGGTCGATGGCAAGGTAGCTGAAGGCAGCAGTTCAGTGGATGAATCCATGATCACGGGTGAGCCCATGCCCGTGACCAAGCGAGTAGGTGACACGGTGATCGGAGCGACACTCAACACCACGGGTGCGCTGGTCATGCGCTCTGAACGGATCGGTTCAGACACCGTGCTGGCACAGATTGTCCAAATGGTCGCGCAAGCCCAGCGCTCCAGGGCCCCGATGCAGCGTATGGCCGACATGGTGGCGGGCTATTTCGTCGTCTCGGTGGTTACGATTGCCCTGCTGACTTTCTTCGCCTGGGGTCTGTTTGGTCCCGAGCCAAGCTGGGTCTTCGGCCTGATCAATGCGGTGGCGGTCCTGATCATCGCCTGCCCGTGTGCCCTCGGGCTGGCCACGCCGATGTCCATCATGGTCGCCACTGGTCGTGGCGCCACCCAGGGTGTGCTATTCCGCGACGCCGCCGCGATCGAGAATTTTCGCAAGGTGGACACGCTCATCATCGACAAGACCGGCACGCTGACCGAGGGCCGACCGGCCTATGACCGCGCGATCGCTGCCGCGGGCTACACGGCCGATGAGGTGCTGCGCTTGGCTGCCAGTCTGGACCAGGGCAGCGAACATCCGCTGGCAGACGCGATTGTGCGCGCGGCGCGCGAGCAGGGGTTGACGCTGGACAAGCCGGAAAACTTCGAGTCGGGCTCGGGCATCGGCGTGCGCGGCGTGGTGGCCGGGCGCCAACTGGCACTGGGAAATACAACGCTCATGCAACAAGTCGGCGTGAACGTGTCGCCCTTGTTGAGCCAGGCCGAGGCCTTGCGCGCCGAGGGTGCCAGTGTGATGCACCTGGCAGTGGATGGCCAATTGGCCGGCCTGCTGGCCGTGTCCGACCCCGTCAAGCAGAGCACGCCCGAAGCCCTGGCAACGCTCAGGGCAGCCGGCCTGCGCATCGTCATGGCCACCGGCGACGGCCTGACCACGGCCAAGGCCGTCGCGGCTCGCTTAGGCATAGACGAGGTGCACGGTGAAGTCAAGCCAGCAGACAAGCTGCTGCTGGTCGAGCGCTTGCAGAAAGAGGGGCGCATCGTGGCCATGGCGGGCGACGGTATCAACGATGCACCAGCGCTGGCCAAGGCCAATGTCGGCGTGGCCATGGGCACGGGCACCGACGTGGCGATGAACAGTGCGCAAGTCACTCTGGTCAAAGGTGACTTGCGCGGCATTGCGATTGCGCGCAAGCTCTCGCAAGAGACGGTGGCCAATATGAAGCAGAACCTGCTGTTCGCGTTTTTGTACAACTCATTGGGCATCCCCATCGCAGCCGGTGTGCTCTATCCATTCACCGGCTGGCTCTTGTCACCGCTCATCGCAGCGCTGGCCATGAGCTTGAGTTCGGTCTCGGTGATAGGGAATGCCTTGCGCCTGCGCCGAGACCGGGGATGATCCAGTCAAGCTGGTCCGAGGTGCTGAACCAGTATCAGCGCCGGGCTGATCTGGTGCCCAATCTGGTCAATACAGTCAAGGGTGCGTCCGGCTTCGAGTAGGACACCCTGCTGGCCGTGCTCGTTGGCGGCGTGTTGCGGGCGGCCACAGCGCCACGCGGCTTGATCCAGATCAAGGGCAGCATCCGGAAACCGGTTTTCACCAGTTTTTCTGCATAAAAAGCCTTGAGAGAGAATTGGAAAGAGAGTTGGGGGCAGACCCTCATGGCATTTTCGATTCAGGCATTGCTGAATCAAAAGCAAACAAACATTTAATTTACCTTACCTATTCATTTCCTTATATTTGCTTCAGCTTAGCTAGGGCGCTGTAGATCCGAAGAAATGAAAGCAGCTGCCTGCGCAAAAACATCTAGCCGAGAAACGAAAGTAAGGACGCAATATGAGCAAGAAATTCAACATTCTTATCCTTGGGGCCTCCTACGGCTCCCTGCTGGGTACCAAGCTGCTGATGGCCGGCCACTCGGTGAGCTTGGTATGCCGCCGCGAGACCGCCGATTTGATCAACCGTGAGGGCACCCGCGTGCGCATACCTGTCAAGGGCCGCGAGGGCTTGGTGGAAGTCGACTCACGGCAGTTGCCCGGCAAGCTCAATGCAGTGACCCCTAGCGACGCCAAGCCAAAATCCTATGACCTGGTCTGCCTGGCCATGCAGGAGCCACAGTACAGCGCTGACGGCGTCCGCCAATTGATGCGCGACATTGCTCTGGCTAAAGTGCCTTGCATGTCCATCATGAACATGCCGCCGCTGCCCTACCTGGCCCGAATTCCCGGCCTGTCGGCCAAAGAACTGCGCGCCTGTTACCACGACCCAGACGTATGGGAGCATTTCGAACCCGGCCTGATGACCCTGTGCAGCCCCGACCCACAGGCTTTTCGCCCACCGGAGGAAAAGCCCAATGTGCTACAGGTCGGGCTACCCACCAACTTCAAGGTGGCACGCTTCGACAAGCCCGAGCACACGACCATGCTGGAACAGCTTGATGCCGACATCGCCGCCGCCCGCCTGACGGTGGACGGCGAGGTGCTGGATTTACCGGTCAAGCTCAAGGTCTTCGACTCCATCTTCGTGCCGTTGGCCAAGTGGGCCATGCTGATGACAGGCAACTACCGTTGTGTGCAGGCCGAGGGCGTGCGTCCGATCAAGGAAGCCGTGCACGGCAATTTGGCGCAGTCGCGTGAGGTCTATGAGTGGGTGGCCGGTCTGTGCGTGCTGCTGGGTGCGTCACCTGATGACATGGTGCCCTTCGAGAAATACGCCGCAGCCGGCCTGGGCCTGCTCAAGCCGTCGTCGGCAGCTCGCGCCTTGGCTGCGGGTTCAACTGACATCGAGCGCATCGACCTGCTGGTCAAGCTGGTGGCCGAGCAGAAGGGCCTGAGCAACGACTCCGTCAGCGAAACCGTCAAGGTCGTCAACGGCTGGCTGGATCGCAATCGCAAGGTGGTCGCGGAAAAAAAGTCTGCTGAGGCGGTGACCGCCTGAGGTGGTGCTCGTTTTGCACGGCCGTAGAAGGGGGTGATTCCTTCCAGCGGCACAAGCCGTGTCCTGCGCAAAACGTGCCTGCTGGCACCCTAGGAGCCTGGCTTGCGGCTCTTTTGCTGAATCCTGCGGAAGGAACGATTCGGTAGTTGTCTTCTGGGATACTCAGGCATGAAAAACCCGATTCAAAACCGCATCGGCCAGCGTTTTGTGAACCATTGGCGCAGCCAGTGGAAAAGCCACCTCGGCACGCTGGCGCTAGAGGGTATCGAGGCGGTGGCGAATTCGCTGAGTCGGCACTTTTCCCGGCGTGAGTCCAGGGCCAACGAGTTGCCAGACGAGCCTGTCCTGTTCTAGGACTCTTTCTTTGATGTAGATCAAGAGATGACCCAGACCGCAGGGAACCATCCATGCTTTAGCGATTCATACTTCGGAAAGGAGAAACGACATGGGCCATCTGAATCAATGGATATGGGGAATCATCTTTTTCGGCAGTGGCGCGTGGGCGCATGCCGAACCGATGGCATTCATCCCTTTGGGCTCTGCCGATATGGTGATTGCCGTTGATGCGGCAAGCGGCAAGATCACGCGAAAATTTTCCGGCATAAAGAATCCGCATGGACTCGTCGCCACCCCCGACGGTGAATACCTGGTGGCTGGGAGTCTGAGTGAAACGCCCGTGCCCGCGGGCGCGCCGACTGATACACCCAACAGCAAACTGTATGTCATTCATCCGGTGCATGGGCACGTGATGACCGAGATCCCGGTTTCAGGGTGGACACACCACCAAGCGATTACCCCTGACGGGCGATATGTCATTTCGACCCATCCCACGCGCGGCGGAATCAGCGTTGCTGATTTGATCGGCAACAAGATCGTCAAGACTCTCAAAACCGGTCCGGCGCCCAACTACACGCTGGTGACGAAGGACGGAAAACGTGCCTATGTGAGCAACACGGGCAATGCAAGCATCAGCGAGATTGACATCGCCAGCTGGGCCGTGATCCGCTCCCTAGAGGCCGGGCCCTCGCCTGAGCATCTGGTTTTCTCCGCGGATGAACAGACCATTTTTGTCGCCAATGACCGTGCCGGTACCGTGTCAGCCGTGTCCCTGCAAAGTGGCAAGGTGACGCGGACTCACAAGATCGGCAAACGCGTGCATGGGCTTGATTTGGGCGATGACGGCAAGACGCTGTTTGTCAGCAGCCGCCTAGATGACAAACTCGTTGCACTGGACACGCTGGGTGGGGAGCAGCGTGTGTTGACGCTCTCACCCGAGCCCTATCACCTGGACAAGATCCCTGGCACCGGGAAAGTCTATGTTTCCAGCAGCAAGGCACCCAAGATCTGGGTCATCGATCAGAAGACCTTCACTTTGATCGACACGATAACGCTCCCCGGAGGGGAAGGACACCAGATTGCGGTGATCAGGTAGTCCGCAAGCAGGCCTGCAAGTCATGGCTGATGTCCTAGTACTGCGACTCGGAAATAAGGAAACATGAAATCGCGTCTTTTCCCACCCGGCGTTGTTGCTCGTCGTTGCCATAGCTACGGCTATGTCGCCTCCTCACGCCTAGCCGGACGGAAAAATCCATCGTTTTCATTTTGTTCCCCTATTTCCGAGTCGCAGTACTAGCGTAGCTGGCAGCAGGGTCACGGCGAAAGGCGAGCGCTGGCATTTTCAAATCTTTAATCGACAAGGAGCTTCAAATGATGGACGGATACGGTATGCCATTCGGTTTCGGTTTTGGCGGGATCTTCATGATCCTGTGGTGGGTGATCATCATTGTGGGCGTGGTCGCACTGGTGCGATGGCTGAGCCAGACATCAGGCACGTCTAGCCATGGTCACAACGCAGGCAGTTCACGCTCGGCCATGGACACCCTCAAGGAACGTTATGCGCGCGGCGAGATCGACGAGGCCGAATACCTCAAGATCAAGCGCGAGCTGACGCAGTAGGCAGGGGGCCACAGGCACCCTTCAGCCGGTGCGGCCTTTGCGTCGCGCCGGGTTCGCGCACAGAGTTCACAGGAGTCAGCTATGAGTCGCAAACATTGGTTCTGGATCGCCGGATGGGTGGTTCTTGTTGTCGTCATTGGTTTCCTCGCTTTTGGTCAGGGCCGCGGCGGCGGCGGCTACTATCGCGACGGATCCGGATGGGGGCATATGAGTGGCTGGGGATCCATGGGCAACCGGGGCGACGGTGGCCCGGGCTGGCGCGGCATGGGGCCGGGCATGATGGGCCGTGGCGGCTATGGTCCGGGCCGAGGCGCAGGCCAGGGCTGGGGCATGATGGGTTCTTATGCAGAGGGCATGCCGGGCCAGGCCTATGGCATGGGCATGTCGGGTGGCTTCTACGGCATGATGCCTTGGGCCCTGCCGGACCTCACGCCCGAGCAGGAACAAAAAATTGCGCAGTTGCACAATGATCCGCAAAGTCGCCAGCGCGCGCTCATGCAGCAGGTCTGGGCAGCCCAGGCCAGCCTGAGCCGTTTGTACGCTGCCGACAAGCGCGATTGGGGTGCGACCCGTGCGGCCGCGCTGGCCCTGCATGACTTGCAGCGCCAGCACATCGATGCGGCCATAGACCTGCAGCAGAAGACCGATGCCCTGTTGACCGAGAACCAGCGCAAGGAACTGGCGCGGGCACGGCGCAACCAGGGCTGGATGGGAGATCAATAAAAGAATTACGGCGAAACCGAACCTCTAAAGACACCTGTTAAACATAGCGGTTGAGTTTAACCCGCTGCCCGTTTTTGCAAAATCTCAAACGCTGGCAAGGTCTTGCCCTCCAGCACTTCCAGAAAAGCGCCGCCACCCGTCGAGATGTAATCGACCTGTTTTTCAATGCTGTATTTGGCAATCGCTGCAACGGTGTCGCCACCGCCCGCAATTGAAAACGCACTGCTCGCCGCGATGGCGCGGGCAATGCCCTCGGTGCCGTGCGAGAAGGCTTCAAACTCGAACACACCGACTGGGCCGTTCCAGACAATCGTGCCAGCGACCATCAGCTGCGCTGCGAGTTGCGCGGTGGTTTTAGGGCCGATGTCGAGGATGAGGTCGTCGTCAGTCACATCCGTTGCGGCTTTGGTGGTAGCCACAGCATCAGCTGCAAAAGTTTTGGCGGTGACAACATCAACCGGAATCGGCACTGCCGCGCCGCGTGCTTTCATCGCTTCAATCACCGCCGTGGCCTCGGGCAGCAAATCACGTTCGGCCAGGCTTTTGCCGATGTTCAAACCCGCTGCCAGCATGAAGGTGTTGGCAATGCCGCCGCCCACAATCAGTTGGTCAACATTGCCAGCCAGGGCTTTCAGTATCGTCAGCTTGGTAGACACTTTGCTGCCCGCCACAATCGCCACCAACGGACGGCGCGGGTGGCTCAAGGCTTTTAAAATTGCGTCCATCTCGGCAGCCAGCAGCGGTCCGGCACTGGCGACTTTGGCGAACTGCGCAATGCCGTAGGTTGAGGCTTCGACGCGGTGCGCGCTGCCAAACGCATCGTGCACAAAAATATCACACAGCGCCGCCAATTTTCGCGCCAGCACCTCGTCGTTTTTCTTCTCGCCCTGGTTGATGCGGCAGTTCTCTAACAGCACGACGTCGCCGGGTTTGACATCCACGCCATCGACCCAGTTTGAGCGCAGCGGCACGTCACGCTGCATCAATTCAGACAGGCGCTTGGCGACGGGTGCCAGTGAATTTTCAGGTTTGAACTGCCCTTCAACAGGCCGTCCAAGATGGGACGTGACCATGACCGCTGCGCCCGCATCAAGCGCCATCTGTATGCAGGGAATCGAGGCGCGGATGCGCGTGTCTTCGGTGATGTTGCCTTGTTCGTCTTGCGGCACATTGAGGTCGGCGCGAATAAAAACGCGCTTGCCAGCCACTTGGCCACTGGCGCACAAATCAGAAAAGCGGATGAAGTTCATGGGCAATCAAAAAAGAAGGGGCCGAGCAGGCAACCAAGTATTTTAATTTGAGTGCCCGACTACCAGCCTAGGCTCAGGTGCAGGAGCGCCAAACACCATACCGGGCCGCAGCGTAAAGCCGTGCAAAAAGTCGGCAGCATTCATCGCCTTACCGCCTGACTTTTGAAGCCGCGTCAGCCTAATAATCCCACTGCCGGTTGCAATGTCAACACCGGCTGCGCTGGCCGCCAGCACCTGGCCAGGGCTTGACGCCATCGGGGCAGCTTGCAGCAGTGCAGTCGCTTCGTGCAGCTTGATGACCGCACCGCCCAGCGTGCTGCTGGCTATGGGGAAGGGCTTGAAAGTCCGTATGCGCCTGGCAATGACTGCGGCGGTTTGTGACCAATCGATGGGGGCTTCATGTTTTTCGATTTTGTGGGCGTAGCTGATACCCTCAAGCGCTTGCGGCTGGGGGCGCAAACCACCACAGGCTGCCAGTTCCAGCGCCCGGGTAATCAAACGCCCGCCGAGTGCAGCTACTTTGTCATGCAGTGATTCTGTGGAATCAACTGCATCAATGGCCAAGCGTTCCACCAGCAGCATGTCGCCCGTGTCCAGCCCTGCGTCCATCTGCATGATGCTGATGCCGGTCTCTGCATCGCCCGCTTCAATGGCCCGGTGAATCGGCGCTGCACCACGCCAGCGTGGCAACAAAGAAGCATGAATATTGATGCAACCTTTTTCAGGTAAATCCAATACCCACTGCGGCAAGATCAAGCCGTAAGCCGCAACCACCATCACATCAGCCCGCGCAGCCTCGATTGCCGTTTTTGCAGCCGCAGCGTCTTCAGGGTATTGACCATCGAGGCGCAGGCTTCGTGGTTGGGCGACAAGCACGTCATGGCTTTGCGCCCACTGCTTGACGCTGGATGCCTGTAGCTTCATGCCGCGCCCGGCAGGCCGGTCGGGTTGGGTCAATACCAACGCGATTTCAAACCCTGCGGCGTGCAGGCGCTCTAGCGCAACGCGGGCAAACTCGGGCGTACCCGCAAAAATGACGCGCATCGGGTTAGGCCCTAACCCTAGTCTTGCTCAGCTTTTTGCTGCTTAATCATTTTGATCTTGATGCGCTTGCGTTTGAGGGGTGAAAGGTACTGCACAAACACCTTGCCCATCAAATGGTCCATCTCATGCTGGATGCATACGGCCAGCAGACCCTCGGCATCATGGGTTTGCAGTTTGCCGTCCAGGTCCAGCGCTTGCACCTTCACCGCGCTGGAACGCTCCACCCCGTCGTAAATACCGGGCACCGACAGACAGCCCTCGTCGTTAACCTGCGTATCAAGGCTGGCCCAGGTGATTTCAGGGTTAATCAGCACCAGCGGCTTGTCGCGCTCCTGGCTCACGTCAATCACGATCAGACGCTCATGCACATCCACCTGCGTTGCCGCCAGGCCTATGCCCTCGGCTTCGTACATGGTGTGTAGCATGTCATCGACCAGCGTTTGCAGGCGCGCATTAACCGCCGAAACGGGCTTGGCCACGGTGTTCAAGCGCGGGTCGGGGTAGCGAAGAATGGGCAATAAGTTCATAAGTTGGGCCAGCAGGTGTCGCTATTTTCGCAAATTTCCAGAACTTTTCTGGATGCAAGGGCTTATCAAGGTGCATTTTCGTTGCCTAATCAAAGGCTTAGTAGTCCGTTTCGCCAAAATGCTTACATGAAATCCTTTTGACGAAACGGACTACTAGGTAGAAAATCGCCAGTAAATTATCAAAATACAACAAGCCTAAAAAGGCCTTCAAGATGCAAATTATTTCTGCTCGAATGTGTGGTCAGTTGAGTGCGATATCAATAGCTGCGGGGGTTTTTGCCGCAACGCTGGCGGCAACACTCGGCACGGCATTTGACGCACATGCGCAAAACTTCCCCATCACTGCCAACCAAAGAGCCAGCGCAACCCAGGTCGCACAAACCGGCATTCCGGTAGAAGACCTGCTGCCCAACGCACCCGACAGCTACGTCGTCAAGCGTGGCGACACCCTGTGGGCGATATCTGGCATGTTCCTCAAAAGCGCCTGGCACTGGCCCGAGCTGTGGGGCATGAACCTGCAAGACATTAAAAAACCTCACCGCATCTACCCCGGCCAGCCGCTTTACCTCAACAAATCCAATGGTCGGGCCACGCTGCGTACCCGCCAGGCCGCCGCTGGCGACGGCCCGCCTACCGACACGGTCATCGTATCGCCCCGCATCCGCTCTGAAACACTCGCAGACGCATCCATACCGACGCTGGCATCCCATGTGATTGGGCCATTCCTGAACGAAGCCATCATCGTGGACGAAGCCGGATTATCGGGCGCACCACGCATCGTGGCGACGCAGGAAGGGCGCGTCCTGTTAAGCCGCGGCGACAGGGCTTACGCGCGCGGGCAATCCGGCAGCGCAAGCAGTGGCAAAGCCTTAAGCGATGCAAAAGGCGAGCCGTTCAAATACCGTATATTTCGCAACGCCACCCCCCTGAAAGACCCCACCACGCGCGCCATACTGGGATATGAAGCCCAGTATGTCGGCAGGGCCGAACTGGTACGCGGCGAGTCAGTCCAGCAAGTCACCGCCAGAGACGGGAAAATAACGACCGAGATCGTGCCCGCCACGATTGACATTGTGGCGGCCAAGGAAGAAATGCGTGTTGGTGACCGCCTGGTGGCCGAACCCGCCGCCATCTCGGAAAGTTACGTTCCTCACGCACCCACGGTGCCCATTTCAGGTCAGATTGTGTCGGTGTACGGCAGCGCCGTCACTTACGCCGCAGAAAACCAGGTGGTAGTGGTTAACCGGGGCAGCAAGGACGGACTGGAACGCGGCCACGTCATGGCCATCCTGAAAGACGGCCAAGTGCTGAATGACCGTACCGATTCAGCCCGCACGCAAATCAAGCTGCCGAACGAACGCAACGGCTTGCTGATGGTGTTTCGCACCTTTGAGAGTCTGTCTTACGCACTGGTTTTACAAATCACCGATGGCGTGAAGGTCGGCGACCGTTTCGCCAACCCCAACTGACACGGTATCGGGTACCTTGGAGTCTGCTGAACTAAAGGCCTGGCTGCGGCTGACGCTGTCCCCCAGTGTTGGCAACGCTACAGCCCGCAAACTGCTGGCCACGTTTGGCTCTGTACAGGCGATTTTTGAGCAGCGCACGGCCACCTTGAAAGAGCTGGGCAGCGCCAAGCTCAGCAACGCCATTGCGCTGCAACCACCCCGTCTGGATGAGTTGCTAAAAACCACCCAGAACTGGCTGGCCGCAGGCGACGACCGCCACATCGCTGTACTGGGCGATGCCAGGTACCCGCTGGAGCTGCTCAATATCGAAGACCCTCCTTTGATGCTGTATATGCTGGGAGCCCTTGCAAATCAAACGCAATCAGCTACCAATTCAATAGCAAAATCAGTCACATCATTTACCCAGGGGCAACTGCTGCTGGCCATCGTCGGTAGCCGCAACCCGACACCCCAGGGTGAGGTCAGTACCCGGCAATTTGCCAAAGCGTTTGCCGAAGCAGGCGTTTGCGTGGTGTCGGGCATGGCGCTGGGCGTAGACGGCGCAGCGCACGAGGGCGCATTACAAGGCGGCGGCACAACCATTGCCGTGGTGGGCACGGGCCTGGATCGCGTGTACCCCCAAAAACACCTAGCCCTGGCGCACCGCATCGCGCAGCAGGGCCTCATCATCAGTGAATTCCCATTGGGCACACCGCCACTAACTGCCAACTTCCCCAAGCGCAACCGCATTATTTCGGGCCTGACGCAAGGCGTGCTGGTGGTTGAGGCCGCGTTAAAGTCCGGCTCGCTCATCACAGCGCGGCTGGCCAACGAGCAAGGCAAAGACGTGTTCGCCATACCCGGCTCCATTCACTCGCCGCAATCACGCGGCTGCCATGCACTTATCAAGCAAGGGGCCAAGCTGGTGGAAACCGCGCAGGACGTACTTGAAGAGTTGAGAATTTCAGTTCCAGCGCCGTCATGGAGTGACGCTGTGCACGATGCGGAAGGTGACGACAGTGAAGAAGGCGACAGCCCCAGCGCCGACAAAGCCTTTTTGTCAGCGCTGGGCTTTGATGTGGTTAGCCTGGACGCACTGCAAGCCCGCACTGGCATGGCAACACCCGCACTGCAAACCCAACTGCTGGAGCTGGAGCTTGATGGCCATGTGATGCGCTTGCCGGGTGGGCTGTTTCAGCGGGTTTCGCGTACCTAGCCGAAATTTTGGCGTTTTCTAGCTATTTTTGAGTAACTACTCAGGTCTTGTTGATTCGTAGGGTGGGCAATGCCCACGCTGGCTTCATGAATGGGGCCAAGTCGCAATACTGTTCGGATAAGTGCATTTACGCGCAACCAGTCGAAGCAGGAAGTGTTCCGGCAGGCCCAAGAAGTGCGCTATCTGAACAGTATTGAGTCCAGCCTGCAAAACCCTCGAAACCCGCATAAAACCTCACATTTTTGTGCAATAGCGGTGCACCAAATCCCTCATAAAACGTTATTTGAAGAATAGATTCTTGAGGGATTTTGACATGAACACAG
>Ga0209702_10003612_pt1 | contig 24043 bp, 37 predicted proteins | sample FRY01_FD_187210 | JGI IMG/M metagenome (GOLD analysis project Ga0209702, IMG submission 187210) | Freshwater microbial communities from Lake Fryxell liftoff mats and glacier meltwater in Antarctica - FRY-01 (SPAdes) (version 2) | ecosystem: Environmental > Aquatic > Freshwater > Ice > Glacier... | reverse complement strand
TTTCAGGCCCGCCCCATCGGCAGGCCGCGCGGGGTTCACGGGTTCGCCCCGCCCCCGCGCAGAAATCTACTCGCCGTGGGGGATGGTGCCGGAGCACGCCCCCGCCGCAGTCGATGCCGCCGCGCGGGAGGAATGGGAATGAATTTTGACCCCCTTATCGCGCATATTCTCGCCTTGACCGAGCGGGATAATTCCCTGCTGCGATCCATCGCCAGCACCGAAGGCAATTCTGTCCGCATCACCGCAGAAAGGCTGATCCGACAGCACGGCACGCTGGCGGACGGCATTCGCATAACGGCTGACTGGCTGATGTATGGGGGCGCGCCATGATCGAGTTCGCCCTCATCCTAACCCTCGGCACTTTCGGCGACAACCTCGCCGCCTGCGAAACCAAGGCGGCCGAAGTTCAGGCGATCATGCAGGACAGTGGGACTGCCTCCTGCGCCTTCCTGATGCCCGAACCGTCCGCCCCGGCCACCCTGCGCCCCGTTGCGCGCCCTGATGACCTGTGCCGCGCGCCGTGTAGCGCGATCCGTCCAATAGCGAGGAATGAATGATGACCGCCCCCCGCCCCACCATCCTCATCGACCACGGCACGCTGGGCCCTGAGTGGATCAAGTGGCAGACTGATCGCGCAATGCGCCAGTGCCGCGATCAGGCCGAAGCGGATGATGCCGCTTGGCTCACCGACCCCGACAGCGCCTTTGACCGGATATCGGTCCGCCTGGCATGGCCGTTCCTGATCGTCGGAACCTTGGCCGTGATCGGGGTTATTGTTTGGGGGTTTTGGGGATGACCAAGACACCCACGGCGCTGCATTGCTCGCCTTGCGGGGCCAGAAAGCAGCCGAGGGTGAACATAAGCCACATCATCGCCGCCGCCATAGGAACCAGTATTTGCGCTGTGCAAGTTGGATCAGGCGGCGGCGGTGTCTCATCGCGCCCACCCCATCATCAGCTTGAGAATAACCACCGGCCACGGCATAGGGAACAGCTTGGGCAAAGTGCGCGGCCCCCAGATCGGATGCGCGTTATCCACCCAGCCGCGACCCCGCACCCAGACCATCATGTGCAGTTCGCCGCTGCGCAGACGAGTGAACCAGAAGCACGCCTGGAACGTCGCCAGCCGCCACCAGAAGCGCAGCCAGCTTTGCCCGCACGCGATAAACAGCGCCGTGACCGCGTAGTCATCGCAGTCGCCAGTCAGCGGCCCGGTGCCGCGCAGGATGCGCCAGCTATCCCACCAGCGGCTGTCGCGTGTCCAGTCGAACCGGGCGTTGAGGTCGGAGTGTTTCATCGCCCGCACCCCGCGTCGATCACGCGCATCAGGTAATCGCCAGTGATAACCGATCGGTCGCCGCCGTCCGCGATCAGCGCCGCCGCGTGGTCATTCATCGGCGATTCCGATGCCGTGCAAAGGGCGGGTTGCGAGACGGGCGCGCAGGCTTGAGCGAGCATAATCGGCGTCAGGAGCAGGAGTAACCGCATTGATAGCCTCCATTGTTTTCTGATATGCGTCGGCTTCGGCTTCGGCCTGTCTTTGCCCAGCCCGCCGCAGACCGTAGAAATAGGCCGCTATGGCCCCGATAACCGCGAGGGCGGCAATGGTGAGCGCGTCGATCATTTGCCCCACCGGAACGTCACCGCCAACAGCGCCAAAGCGGATGTGATGCCCCCGGCCACCGCACCCCCGACCGCGTAGATGTTGAACGGCCGCAGATCGAATGCGCCGGACACCGCGTCGAACTCAGCCAGCCCAGCCAGAGACAGGGCGGATGCGGCGAGGCCAAGCGCGTAGACCAATCCCCGCGCGGCGGAAAGTTTCCTGCTGTTGTCGGTTGTCATGTAGTCACCTTCCTGTGAGTAGCGCCCAAAGCCACGCGAACGGGCTTCGAACAGTTGCGGGGGGTTCAGTTGCAGGCGGGGCCGGGCGGTGCCAGGATGGACCGGCCATCATCGCGGATATGTCAGAAGCGCTCATCGTGCGCTGTGGCCGCCAGATGACGCCACCGGCAGGCGTTACGCCCCAGACCGTTGCGCGGCCCTGTGGATAGGTGCCAGACGCGAACAGCGCATGTTCGTCCTTGCGGCGCGGGATGATCTCTTTCGGCTTGCTCCACCCCATGAAAGCCGCTGCGGCCTTGAGCCTGTAACCGGCGTTGAGGTGCTCGGTGATCTTGGCGCGGGATATCGCCCCGGTGTTGTAGTGGAACGATACAAGCGCATCAAATTCGCTCTGCGTGATCGGCACGCGCGCGGCGCGGGTGACATCGGCTTCATATTTCGCCAAGTCTTTTGCAAACAACGCGAACACATCGCGCAAAGCCTTGTCCAGATCGGCAGGCATCCCGCGTGGCATCTTGGCCGGATCAGGCGCACCGGCCCCGGCTGTGTGGCCGACGCCATAGGTCCAGACCCCAACGCTATCTCGATACGGGCCCGGCACAATGCCCTCGTGAATGACAATCGCCGCAATGCCCTGCTGTGAGGTTTTCACGGGCGATCTCCCAATTCGAGTTGCCGTTCGATCCGGCCAAGTATCGACAGGATCGACAGTAGCCGCTCATCGGTCCTGCCCGCGCCAAGCTCCAGCGCCACAATCCGCGCTTCCCGCGCCTGACCACTTGCTTGTTGCGTGTTAATCAGAATTTCCAGCCGCGAGATGATGCGGCCTTGTTCTTCGATCTGCGCCTGTGACGTGCCCCAAAGTATGCCGCCGCCAATGATCAGGACGACAAGCGATGCAGCGCTTAGAAGCGTGCGGATTTGCGGGCTGTCGGGAATGGTCATGCCGCCACCCACGCTGCCTGCGCAGCCGCGACAGCCTCCGCCACCCCGGCAGGCGTGGTTGCCTTATCCCCCGCCCGCATCGCCTGAATGCGCAGCGCGGTGAGTTTGGCGATTGCATCACGATACAGGTCAGCGTTTGCCACGATCCGCCCGGCCAGATCGGCAGCGGATGATTTGCCGATGTTAGCCTCTATCCCGATCATCCGGGTCTCAGCCGGAGTTGCGGTGCCCGCGATGACAGCCCGCGCAGCAGCTTCCTTGGCGGTCCAAGACATCATTTCCGCCATCGGCACCGGGCCGGTGATTGCCATAGCCATGGTGTCGGACCAAGCCACCAATTCAGCAATGGCGGAATCCTTGGCACTTGCAAAAGCAGCAGCCTTTGCCGCGTCTGCCGTGACCATCTGTGTCCAATCAATCATGGTGTCACCTCATATGCTGGCAGGGCAATCGGCCCGTCCTCTGTCACTGTAATTGGCTCTGGGAATCGGGCTTCATGCGGCGCGTTTGATCCATGAGGCAGGATCAGCGTTAGGTGCAGCGCGCCGTCAATCCGGGTCACGTCTGATGCCAGCCATTTGCAGTCCACAGCATCGCGCGGGAGCGTGTCGCCATCAAGCAGAGGCGCAAAGTCAAGCGCGTATTCCGCGAGCGGATTGCCGTCTGTCGCATATTCTTGGATAGTCAAAACGTCACCGGAGCGGCTGGCAGCTATTTTGATAAACTCTGAAGTAGGGCTAAAATTGATGTGCATGTTAGTACCACCTTCCGGTCGCAGTCATTTCTAAGTATATAATACGTGTGATAGTAAAGCTGGCGTTACCGTTACGCATTCTAAACCTCCAAATTGTTGTTGGTATTTGTTGGTCGCCCTCAAGCGAACAAGCATTACTCCTAGCGCCACCTGCGTTAGTTGGATACCCAAAATATGTTCTGGCTGAAGGACCACTAAAAGTGGCTGGAAAAGTGAAATCAGGTGACACATAGTCTACACCAGTTGCCACTGAAATATCAGCAATATTGGTTAAAAAGTAACATTCCAGCGTCCCATCATCATATCTGGTAAACACGCCATTGGCGTTTGATCCCTTCTCAGTAGCCCGTTCCACGACCCATCCTTCCCCGGTACGCGTAATGAGCGTATCGACACCGGTTCGAATATAACCAGAAGGCAACGCGACGCCGGTGACTGTGACACCGGATACAGCGCCTGTGCCATCAATGTTAAACGTCGTGGCGCCGGTGTTTGTCGCCGTGGCGCGGAACCTGACTTGCTGGCGGTCAGCAATGCTTGTCAGGGATGCGCCGGTCGTCAGCGTGATCGCGTTTGCGGTCCCGCCATAAGTAGCAAAAGGTGCGCCGAAGGCTCCGGTGTTGATCTGCCCCGCCGCCGTATTCATCTGGCTCGCAAAGGTCGCCTGAGCAGCAACGAAAGCCGACGCCAAAGCGGCGAATGTCGCAGGCGAGCCTATGTTGGGCGCAGCCGGTAGCGCGGTGATCGGGGATACAAAACTCATGTCAGGGATTCCACTTTCAGGGTTGCGATTGAAACGCCACGGCTGGCAAGCGGAATGCGAAACTCATCCGCAAGAAAGCCGAATATGGTAGTGCCGAATTGATCGGTATCGTCGCCAGCGTACCACACTGTCGGTGTGGCCCGGACGCGCTTCACAATTTCCGTGACCCGGTATTCATCGGTCGAGATAACCGCGAATTGGTATTCTGCAAACCGCGCGCTTTCCCGTTCGACAATCGCGACTGTGCCGAAAACCGGATCACGTTCCTTGGTTGAGAAGTCCCGATATCCGACGATTGTTCCCTCCATTGTGGTGCCTAATTCTCTGACCCGGCCTATCGCGATATGTCCGACCTGCGCAGTTCCTGCATTGCCATTTATGACGACGCGAACGGTATAACCAAAATATGCAGGCAGTCCGGTGAAAACTATTTCGCTCACAAAGTCCGGTTCCCAAGTGTAGAACGTGAACCAGTTGATGATTGGCGATGTATCAACAACGGTGCGGGTATCGGTGATATGGTCGGGAATGCCATTAGATCAGCCCTTCGATGTCAAGTGTTGCGAATGATACCCCTGCCGACGAAAGCGGTATCGAGAAGTCGGGATAAAATCCGTAAATCAGTGTGCCCCGATCCAGCGTTGACATTGACGCAAAATAAACCGCAGGTATTCCACGCAATTCGGAAACAATCCTTTGAACGCGGCGCTCGTCTTGAACAGGCATGGCGAATTTGAAACTGACCTTCTGGGCAAATGCGCGCTGCACAAGTATGACATTGCCGAATGTGTCGCGCTCTTTTGTCGAAAAGTCTTGAATGCCTATCTCAGTCCCTTGTATTGTTGTGCCGAGATTTCCCAATCTGCCAAGTACGATTTGACCGACAGCGGCAGTGCTTGCGCCATTGTCAATTGTAATATCAACGGCATGCCCGCCATAACCCGGGAAGCCCGCAAAAACAGCCTCTGTTTGGAATTCAGCATCCCAAGTGAAGAACGTGAACCAATCTACAATGCTTGACGTATCCACAATTTCACGGCGTTCAGAAAACGTATCCTTACTAAAGTCGCCAGTATCCCCTGTGCGCTGGTATCTGCTCAGCTCCCCCGCCTCAAGCTGCGCGCCCCATACCAGAACGCCGCTGGTGTCGTCGCCGGTATATGTCAGGATGTTCGGATTCTGAAACATCCTGACAATAAGAGTTCCGGCTGAAACAGTTGCGGTGGCGGTCGCAGTCCAACCAATGCGATACCATCCATTGGGTAGGGCCTCCATAATGGGCTTTACAGTGGGCGGCGGCGTAGTCCCAAATATAGACCCAGTAAGCAGGTCATACGATAAACTAATGTATGAACCAAAGGCGGGGCCGGGGATCTGTAAATTTACACGGTTGCGCTCAACAGCCTTCACATAAACCGAAAACGTAAAAGCCTGCCCCGAAACATAAGCTAGTGTCCGGACAATATGGTGCGTCGAGTTAGCGGTATTTTCGACCAGCTTTTCTGCGGTTATTGTGCCATCTGGTGCAGTTGCCGCGTTGGCCGATGCGCTTGAATTTTGCTTAATCCAAACCCCGTTGTTGAATTGCTCTGAGAATGTGGTCAGGTTCCTAAGCGGCATAGTCGGATCAGTCACACGCAGGTCAATTATCAGCGCCGCTAAGTTAAAAAAAGCCAGACCGTCCGATAGCTGTGATCCTGTCAGCGTGTATGCAATCGTACCCGATTGTGTAACTGGATCGTTAAGCCGTTGGTCAAACGCCTTCCAGCGGTTTGTCGCACCCACGCGCAGCCATACGCCGCCGGGGTTTTGATCGCTGAATATATTGGCCGGAAGTCCAGGGGTTCTGTCTGTGCTAATTGCCACAGCCTCATAGACGGAATGCGTCGAAACCAGTATCACGCGCTGCCCCACGGTGTAACTCGTAGCGCCATCCCATGCGGCGTGATCGGTCTCCGGCACATTGCTGGCGGTTAGCGTGGCGTCGTCAATTGCCAGCGGACGAATTACTTTCATGATGTGCGCTCCCGTGGCAGGCCGATAGCCTCCCATCGCTCTAGTGTGTCAGAGGTTTTCTTGCCGTTGCGCATGTCGGTCAGATGATACTGACGCTGCTCATCTTCCATGCGCTGCATTCTCTGATTGAGCGTCCGCAACTCCACAACCGTAGCGCCATCAGTGGCAACTGGCGAAGTGAATGACGGCGTGAACATCGGCGGTGTCGAAATATTAGCGGGTGCAAACCCATTCACATTGCGCGACTGCGCGATCTGGAAGTCAAACAGTGATGCAAATCTATTAGGATTGAGAGCCTCCATAGCCTTGGCCGCATCTTCCAGCCCCCAGATCATCCGCTGTAGGGCGCGGTTTGTCGGATCAAGGGCGGCCAATTCGCGTTGGCGCAATTCGGCTGTGTTGCCTTGCAAAGTCAGGAGTTTGGTTTCCAGCCCGAGCCGTTCATCGGTAATAGCTTTGACCTTTGCCGCCGCCGCCGCTTGCGCTTCCGCCAGTGCCTCTGCTGCACCTCTGGCCTCCTCCAGCCCCCAGATCATCCGCTGTAGGGCGCGGTTTGTCGGGAACAGTGCTGCCAATTCACGCTGGCGCAACGCTGCCGTGTTGCCCTGCACCGTGAGCAGGCGGGTTTCCAATCCATATCGCTGATCCGCAATCAGGCGCTGTTGCTCTGCCAACTGTCGCTGCGCCTCGGCCGCAGCCTGTGCCGCGACCTGCATATCCTCCAGCCGCCAGATCGTCTGCTGTAGCGCCCGGTTCGATGGTGCCAGTACAGCCAATTCACGCGCACGAAGAGCCGCAGTATTCCCTTGGACCGTGAGCAGGCGCGTCTCCAAACCATACCGCTCATCAGCGATGGCTTTCATGATCTGTGCTAGTGCCTCAGCGCGAGCCGCTGCCGCTTGTGCCGCCGCTTGCGCAGCCGCATCACGCGCCTTCTCTGCTGCCGCCTCTGCCGCCGCTGCTTCTTTCCGCCGCTTGGCATTGCGGTTCAGCAGGGTGAAGATAGCCGCGACAGCAATCAATGGCAGCGCCACAGCCCCAGCCGCCGCAGCAAGCCCGCCGAGGCCAGCACTGGCACCCTCAAGAGCAGGGCCGATTGCGCCGAAGCCGCCGGTCATGAAGCTACCGACACCACCTGCGAAAGACGATGCCAGCTTGCCAATGCCCCCGGCTGCGGTAATGGCAGGCCCAAGACCCCCAGCCGCGCTTATTGCCCCGCCGATCCCGCCGGCGGATGCCGCGCCGCCCGCAACAGACCCGCCCATACCAAGGCTCAACATGATGCGGTTCTTAATGGCAAAGGCGATCATTTGCTTGATGGTATCGACAAACATATCCTTGATGCTCGACAGCCCGCCCTTGAAGCCGTTGACCATCCAGTCGACAGCCTTGCCAATGCCGTCCGTGACAAAGCCGGTCATCGTGTTGGAGTATTCTTTCGCCTGTTCCGCTGCCGCGATGGATGCAGCGCCGCTTTCGATGATGTTTGCCGTGACGCGAGAAATCTCATCCGCCGCACTGGATGCAGCGCCAGAGACGCCGCCACCAACTGCGTCAGCAAGCCCCCACGCAGCCCGGGTCGAATCAATAAACCCCTCACGGATATCCGCTTGCTGCGCCAGTATCCGATCAGTATTTGCCTGCGTGGCGCTCTGCACAGCCGCACGTTGAGAACCGCGACCATCGCCAGCAGCAATAGCTGCATCACCCAATCCCAGCCCGGCAAGCAACCGCGCGCTGTTCAGTGAAATGCCAAGGGTACGCGCCAGAGTGGCAGCGTCGCTGATCGCACTTGCAAAACTAATACCGCCAGCCGCAGCCGCATTCCTCCGCAAAATATCTTCAAGAGTAATTGCCGCACCATTGAACGTGACCTGATCTCCAGTCGCTGCCTCGATATCAGCCCGAACGCGCTCAATGTTTTCTTCTGCGGCAATGTATTCTGCAGAGAGCTTTCCTGCATCACCCAAAAGTTCGAGCTGCTCATCTTTCACGCGTTGCATTTGCACCAGGAAGTCGTCTATCTCCCCCCGGTCAAACATCGGAGCAAAGTTTCGCTGCTCATTGATAATGCCGTCAAGCGTGCGGCCCATTTGTTCGATTGTCGTTTCAAGCGAGACGTAATCATCACGAATGGTAATGAGCCGCAAACTTTCCAGACGCGCCGCTTCGAGCGCCGCGTAATGTGCTTCGGCTTGCTGGAGTTTTGCCTCTGCCATCCGGCGCGACATGGTTATGCCGCCCGACATGTTGTCACTCAACACCGCGATCTGTCTGATTTCATCGGCCATAGCCAGCGTCAGTAGGTCGGTGGCCCGCTGCGCCTGCAACGAAGTCTCGCCCAGATTGAAAACCCAATTAAACAACCGTCCCGGTATGTCGATCACGGTGCGCAACACACCAAAGACGGCAATAAGACCATTGATGGCCCAGACCGCCCCGGTTGCCATGTTGAACAGCAGCGTGCCAATGCCCTTGATCGCTGACACAAAGCCGGGATTTTGAACGGCAGTCACAAGCCCCTCAATTGCCTTCTTCAGCCCCTCAGCCGCTGGTCCGGACAGTTCGAACAGATCGCCCCACGCATTGCCCAGCGACCTCAGCGCGCCGCCCAGCGTGTCCCGCGCTGCCTCAGCAGACCCGCCGAATTGCCGCTCCAACTCTGCCAAGATAATCGTTTGCGCTCCAATCGTGTCATTGGCCTCGACCATGCCCTTGACCATTTCCTTCTGCGCCTCGGTGAACTGGATGCCCGACCGGGCCAGCGCCGTCATACCCAAGACCGGATCGTTCAGCGCCTTGCCGACTTGCAGCGCCGCCGATTTCAGGTCAGTGCCCATCGCCGTTGCAAGGTTGATCGTGGAGACGGTCGCCGCGTCAAACTGGTCCCCTTTGATGTTCGTAAACGTCAGCAGGATGCCCTGCATGGCGTTGGTCGCCTCGTCACCAAAATTTGTAATCTTTTGAAGCGCCGCCGCGTGCGCATTCAACTGCGACAATGACCGACCAGCCGCCCCGCCCGTTGACGCAATGGCAGCGCCAAGCTGCGCCTGGGCTTTCTCATTCGTCACCGTTGCGTCAATGAAGCGCTTAATCTGTGAAATCAACGCGGCGATGCTGACCACGGCAGCCAGTGCGCTTGCAGCCGCGACGGCCAAGCCCTTACCCATGCCAGAGAATGCACCTTGCGCGCGACCTGCTGATCCGCCAGCCCGATCACCGGCGCCCGCAAACCTGTCCAGATCACCGCTGGCCGTCCGAACTTCCCGGCTGTCAACCTGTAGTCCGACCGATGCCATATCATCCATGCGGACTACTCCCTAAACGGCTGCGGCGTGTTTTTGCCATTCGACTCAAACAATTCACTTGCGTAAACCCCGCTCATTTTTTGCAGCCATTCCGCTTCATTGCCATCAAACTTCAGCCCTATATTTGCAGCCCACGCCTGAATTTCTAAATGGGATAGGGCCACCGGCCCCATCCCGCATTGCATTACCGGCCCGACATCCATCAGCCATTCCGCAAGATAAGCACGAAACGGCAATTCAGGAAAGTCCGGTTGTTCATTTGCCCGCTCCAAAAAACTCCAGCGTGAGTGTTTTATGTCCTTTGGCTGTGCGCATAACCAAGCGTGCTGACGTGCCCAGAGACAAAGCGCCTCTAGGCTTGTGCGAAAAAATTGGCCCGGTCCTTCAAGAACTCAGTCACTTCGTCCAAGATTGACGGATATTTGCGGTAAATGGCAAACGCTGCATCTTCGGAAAACTCCACAGGCTTGCCGTCAAGGCTGAGGTTTTCCCAACCGATTGTCTGGTCGACGGCAGCTTGAACAATGCCCTCCTGCCCTTCATCAATCACGGCCCCGATCTGCGCCGGGCTCATTTTGGCAAAGTCCATCTTTCCGCCGCGCCGCTTCAGGATGTCGGTTGCGCGCTTGCGGGCCTTGGCTTTGGAGGCTGATGCGTCCATGCCGATCAAATTGATGCGCATAGGCTTGGACAGGTCGGGCGTGCCGTCCTTGCCTGTAACGTATGCGGGCGCGTCCGTGCGAAGGTTGGTCAGGTGCAGCCAAGCGCCTGCCTCTGCCGCTGATACTGAGTCGAAACAATCCATGGTTTATATCCTGCGGTTTGGGTTAAAGTCGGGGGATGCGGTAAGCCACGCCTCACCCCCCTGGCCTGCGGGAGGTGCAGGATTACGGCGCGGCGACTTCCACATCGGCGCGCGTGAACTCAATATTGCAAGACGCCATGTTGACCGACCCGACCGACTGGCCGCGCGTGAACGACATGACTTTGCCCATGATATAACGGATCGTGCCGTCGCTGCGGGTTTCGCGGAAGCTGATTTCGTCCTTGGACGCCAGCGCGGCAAGCAAGATGATCTGGCCCGCATTAGCGGAATCATAGCCCAGCGGGACCGTGATTGAACCGAAGTTCAAATCGCCGTGGAACTTGTTCACAATGCCGGTTTTGAGCGGCGTGAACGTGACCGGCGAATAGGCCGCGCCAAATTCGGGGACTTCCGAAACTTCCCCGATTTCGGTGAACGTCAGCGCAACGTATCCGGGGGCGTCAAATGTTGCGGGGGTTGCCGCCGAGACGGACAAAAACCCGCCGATGCCTTCAGTAAGTGCCATGATAATTTCCTTTCATGGGTGTGGATAGGCGGGATGCCTATTTCAGCTTGGGTTGATCAGTGTGGCGATCATGTTGGTGCAGCCCGTTACGTTGATAGCGCCCTGCAAGAACGCGCTAATCGTGTCGAGCGGGATTGCAATGGTTGCGGCGGCGGCCACAGAGCCTGCGTTGAAACCGGCTGCAACGCTGACGTTGCCGATACCTGCGACGGGCACTGTGGTGCCACCTGCGCCATCCAATATTGGCGTAAGCGCGCCGCAGTTCCGTTGCGCAGCATAAGAATCTGGCCTGTGCCGGGTTTGTAAACAAACGTGTTACTTGCCTTCATGATTGTTGGAGCCAAAGTACGCTGACCGCTGCCGGTCATCAGTGTTGGGACAATAGTGGCCATCGGTGCTACCTCTCGTTATTCAGGAATGATTGTGACGTGGACGACTTGGGTGTCAGGCTCTGGCACCTTGGCAGGTGGCGGCGGAAGCTCTGGCAGAATGCCGTCTGTAAACTCGACCAATACCTCACCGTCCGCGTCGGTGGCGTCGGCCACCGTGCCGGAATAGGTGACACCGTTGGGCATTGCAAAATGCAACACGTCGCCCGCCTTTGGCGTTTTGCCTTTGTATATCATGGCGGGTGTCGTGCCGGTCTTTGTCGGCATTGTGACGATCCGCGCGCCAGTGATTGTTTCGGTCTTTTTGCTCGATGTTTTCTTGTCCATATTCAGACACTCCTTTGAAAGATTGCGCGGCATCGGATCGATACGTTTTTGCGAAAGTATGCGCCGTCTATTGCGCCCGGTTGTGGGTCGCCCATTTCCGCCACCTGAATTTGACCATCTCCGGCCGATAGTATAAAATCAATGGGGAATTGGTCAATGATGCGCTGCGCTTGGTCATCCGCATCATCCTCAAACGTGCCCTCCTGCACAAACACCGCCACAAACAGCCGAACGACCATCCGGCTTGACTTGGACAACCCGAAACGCTCAGGCGGGGTAAACGTGAAATAGGCCAGCCAATAAGGGGGCTCCGGGGTAACGTATTGCAGCGACGGCGCGTCATAAACCCCCGGCGCGTTTTCACCCCAAACGATAAGCGGGGCGGACGGCGTGGCGGCAAGGCGCGTGCGTAAAGCTGTTTTGATGTCTTTGTGATTCATCCGACCGCCGCCTTTGCTTTTGCAATAGATGACCGCACGATTGCGGGCCATTGATCAACGGCACCTTCCACAAAATGCGCGCCCACCTGACTGTATGTTCGGCCCAGTTTGTCCGGCCCTGTAAAGCCGTTATTTACACGGCGTGCATATTTTGCCGTCCAAGTGAACGTTGCCAGATCGCCACCTTTCATTTGCGGGGCCACCAGAATGTGTGACGCCTCACCTTCCCCAGAAGCGCCGCCAGCGATTGAAGATTGTAGACTGCCCCTCAGTTTGTTTTTTATAACTGGCATCCGCCCGCCGTTTCCTTTTGAAGTCTGGGCAACGGAAATGACAGATTGAGTTGCGTCTTTTAGAACGGCGTCGGTCCGGCGCTTTGTCTTTTTGGTCCACTGGTCCAGAGTGGCGAAGGTGTAATTCACCATCAGGTCAACCTCGCAAAGAAGTCAATAATGACGTCCTCGTAACACCGACACTGAATAATTTCCTCAGCCGGTGCGCCTAGGCTTGAGTCGAGTGGGTGCAACATGGAAAAGCCCCCAACGATAAACGGCTCGCCATATTGCACAGTCTGCCCGTTTGCAGCCGCATGTGTCTCGCGCACCTTGCCGTCGCCAGCGGAATCCCACTTAACTTTAATGTCCTGTGCCTGAATATCATTGTTCTGGTTCTCAATAAGCTGTGCGACTGCCTCATGCCGCCCCGCGCTCAAAGCCTTCATCGTCTCAGTCCGGGCAATGACCTCGCCACGCTGGCGCAATAACTTGTTGGAATACTGTTGTGCCATCCTGTCAATCTGTGACTGCGGTAAAGGTGTGCCGTCCCGAATGGCGCGAAAAATGGCCCCGTCATTTTGCCGATTGCGTGCTGTAAACGTGCTTTTCAGTGTGCCGTCGCGCCCAATCCAAAAGTCTTTGACCGCGCGCTGTTTTCCTGTGAGTGGATCGGTTATAATCCGTCGAACACCAACGCCGTTTGTAGACGACAGCGCGGTGCGCATGGATTGAACATGCTGCGCTTGGTTGCTGTGCAGCCCCACCAGTCCGCCTTGCCGCTTGCCGTTGACTACGCGCCCGCTGATATCCAGTGCAGTGCGCAGCGGCCCGGCACCAGCCTCAAGACCGGCGCGAATCGTCTGGGCGATCAGGACGCGCGTGTCGTCTAGTACCTCAGTCACCAGCCGCGATCCAAGATCCAGTGCGATACGTTCTGCCCGTTCGTTCCGGCCACCAAAGGACTGCACAACGCGGCTGCCGACCGGCGCGCGGCGGGTCGCGTGTTGGACCGCACCCATCTGATAATTGCCGCCTGCATTCATGGCCGCTGTGATTGCTGTATCGGTTTTGAACAGATCGGCCGCATCGAACCGCAGCGCGCGAAATGCGGCGTCAACATCACCGCGCGCAATGGCCGCTTCAAGCGCCTTCATATCCGCTTGGCTTTGGACTTGGCGCATGGCCGCGACAAACTCCGACTGGACGCTGGGCCAAGTCTGGTCCAGCAGCTTCAGGAAGGCTTTTCGAGTGTCGCGGGTTGTCATTAGTAATTCACCGTTGCAAGGCAGAGGTCAATCGCTTCGTCAGGCGTGAAGCCCTGCGCGATACTGGCATTGCAATGCAGGCGGCGCGTGGTGGCCAGCAGTTCCGCTTTGCGGGCCTCAAGCGGCATGGCGGCGTTGGTCACAAATTCCAGATCGTAAACGCCATCGGTCAGGATCGTTTCGGTTTCCGCTGCGGTCAATGTCATTGTTACAACGCCATTAACGCCGCCGAATGCAAGCCGACCGTTTGCCGTGGTCAATTCCACCATGAAGTCGGATGACGCCAAGGTCTGCCGGATTTGCATGCGCCCGGTCAGCCCGGTCAGATCGACAGGCGTGCCGCCCGCCGTTTGCAAAAATGTCAACACCTGCGAAAAATTAGAGCCTTGGTATATTTTGAGATCAACGCGCGCTGGAACGACCGTCATTTGCTTACCTTCACCATCCAAGATATTACATAGCCAGCGGAATCCATCGGGATAACTTCTTGCACCGGCCAATTTGCGCCGTAGACCGTCAGCACGTCCGAGGTGCTAGGGGTAATCGTGACGCCATAATTGACCAGAGAATATACCAACTCGCCCGCTCCCAATGCCAGCCCTGTCCGCTGCGTGTAAGCCTGTCCCGATGAAGGCTTGGCCGTAAACGTGTGGATGACCGGTGCGCCTGGCGTAGGGTTCCATTCCGGCCCCGTGGGCTGCCCTGTGCGGGTGATGGTCACATAGACCGCCTCAACCCCGTCACCCGCCTCACGCCCCGCCTCAGCATAGGCTAGGGCGACTTCTGCGGCAATGGCGGCCCCGCTCATACCAGCCTCGGGCCTGTCGAGTAGCCGTAAAGACCACCGCTGATGCACTGGCGCAGCATGGTTTCGATTTTGGTGGATCTTGGAACAGACGCGCCGCCCTTGCTGGCATCACCTGTCACGGTCCACTGGATGTCACCCACCTTAGTCAGAACCTTCTGATCGGCCGGCGTAAAGGTTTTGCTCCATATGCCCGGCGCTGCCACCTCAGCCATAGCGGCCTCATATGTGGCTTCCACGACATTGGCGCTTGCGACGGTGCAGGTCGATCCGGTCAGATATGTGAATTGAATGTAATCGGACGCCCGGACCAGTGCCTGCAAAGTCGCGGGGTTGTCAGCGATTACCGTGCCGCGCGCCCCGGCATATGCGATTAATGCTGTGACGGTGCCGATCATCTTGTGACGCTCCAATAAAGGGGCGGGCCATTACAGCCCGCCGTTGATTATTTCTTGCCGGTTGGCATGGCTTCAGCCTTGGCCGGCACAAGCCATCCGCTTCCGATCCACCCGGCCACGCCCTCATTCTTTGCCATATCGGCAGAGATTAGAACGTCGCCGCCGGGCTTGACCTCAGTGCCGTCCGGCAGGATCAGCGTGCCGGGGTAAGTGCTGATGTGACGGGTCATGCCTACAGCCCCGTCCCATATCTCACCGCCGCTGCTGTGCGAATGCTGACCGGTGCAAAACGGAATGCACCATAAGTCCGGACCTCAAGCCCATAAGCCTGGGGCGCAAGGAACATCAGCGGCATGGGCATATGCAGCTTCACCACGCTTGGATCGTTGCGGTAAACCACCATTTTGTTGGTCAGATTGTGGTCGGCCATGATGTTCAATGGCAGGCCGGTCTGAGCGGTGTAGACGTTGGCGCGCCGGATGAAGTCCAGCACGGTCGTGTCGCTTTCTGCGGCAAGCTGGCGGGTGGCCAGATCACCGAATTGCAGGATCGGCAGCACGACGGTATCACCAAACTGCGTTCCCAGGCTTGTCGATTGCACGCCCGACAGCAGACCGTTGACGAAGGCAAGAATGGCCTGCGGCGTGGAAAGCGCAAAGGTCGCGGCGCTTGCCACACTGGTGATGCCCGTGGTGTTGAAGAAACCTTCAATCCCCATGTCGGTGTTGCCGATCAGCGCCGTGCTGTTGACCAGCATTTCGTAAGCCATGCGCGCCGCATTGGCACCTTCAGTAGGAAGGTTCATGCCAATCTGTGCCGCCGCGCCGATTTCCTCAATCGAATAGGAATACATGACGCCCGCCAGGTTGACGGTCTGTTCGAATTTGCCCGTGGTCACATCAACGCGCGGGATGTCATCGCCCTTGCCGTTGATGAACTTGGCGCGCCCGACCGAATCCTGGGTGAAGAACGTAACGGATGCGGCGAATTGATTTGCCGACGTGTCCACCTGCATCATGCGCGGGTATTGGATCGTCGGGTAGGGTTTGCGCATAACCTCGGCTTCGATGTGGCTGCGCTGCGAAATGACGTAGCCCAAAGCGGCGGGCGCGTCCATGATCTGCATATTCATTTTTATTGCTCCTTACGGCAGATACACGCGAACAAGATCACCGATCCCGCCCGAGGTTTCAAATTTGGCACCAGTAATCGTGGTGGCCAGGCCATCACCGATTACGCCGGTCGCCGCAGTAAAGGTCACGTCATCACCAGGGTCAACGGCGGTCGTTGCCGTAACCCAAACAGTGCCCTTCCGCAGAATACCAGCCATTTCACCGACGATGTATTGATCGCCAACGCGGGTTTTGTCGGCAATTGCTATTCCTTCAAAGCCTGTTCCGCCGAGTTTAACCGCTCCGTCGATGACGCCGTCACGGCCAACCACGAGGCCGAACGCAACTACGGCAGTGGTGACACGCTTGGACACCACGTCTTTGACTTGCTGACCCTCGGCAATCATGCCGGGAAGGCCAAGGGGCATTGCAGCAACAGCTGCCCCGAATGCTTCTTGAATGGGCATGGCTTACGCTCCTTTGCCAACTGATTGCAGATAGGCCGTGCCGAGGCCCTTGACGTATTCGGCACGCGCGTCGGTCGCAACCGTCACGCCAGTTTTCAGCGCATCAGCTACCGGATCGCCCTTGGCCGCATCCTCTGACAAGATGTCAAAGCGCGCATCGACATAGGCGTCAGATTTGCCGCTCAGGGCTGCGTCGCCCAGAACCGCCACGACAACGGCCTTGCGAATAGCTGCGTCGGACAGGCCGGCCGTTGCCAGGTCCTTGGCGATTGCCTTGGCCTTGCCGATCAGATCAGCGCGGGCAGAAACCTTGGCGTCAATATCCGCGTCGGACAGTGTTGCCTTGGCCATATCGGCAATCTTGGCGTCCTTGGCCGCCAGTTCGACGTCCTTGGCCGCCAGTTCCTCCGCCGCCTTCTTTTCGGCTGCGGTCATATCCTTCATCAACTTTTCAAGCGCCTGCGCGCCCGCGTCGGTCGTCACGACGGAAAGGCCGTCGATCTGGACTGTCCGCGTCTGGATGGCGTCTGCCATGATAGCGTCCTTTTCGTCTGTGATAGGGGATGCGCCCCACCGCGCCGCAGTGATTGGTTTACTGTCACCGATTCTTGCTAGTGGCCCGGCGCGTCCTGCCGCCACAATAGCGATGTGGTTTCCCACGATGTTTGTTTGCCGCGCCTGATACGCGGTCCCGTCCGGTGCTATCCCATCGCCCCAGACCAATTCCGACGTATATCCAACGCTCAATTCGCGCTTGCCGTCCTGCACCTTGCGGATAGTGGCGGCGTCGGTCAGCTTGATGCCGATCCGCAGATAATCGCCGTCGCGCAGCACTTCCTCGTTTGTGGTGCCGACCGACACCATGCGGGCCGTGTCAGCCGTTACCATATCAGCGGGGTGGTCATCAGTGACCGGCAGCAAGCCAAAGGTTTGCAGGCTGGTCTTGCGGAACACTTCATACTCGTCGCGGTAAACTGTCACCTTGTCCAGATCGGGCCGGTCCAACTCCACGCCAAGATAATCCTGCGTGCCTATCCGGGCGGTGCGAACATTGGCGACCAGATAGCCCTCGTCTGTGACCCGAACGGACCCAAGCGTGGCGGCGTCAAGCATTTTCATTCGTCTGCCCCTTCCGCGCCGTAGAACTCTTTTACTTTGCCTTCCAACCCGGGAAACGCCCCGCTTTCGGTCAGCGTGTTTACGATTGTATCCGCAAGCGCCTCTTGTGGCAATATATCCATGTCATAAAGCACTTTCACGCTTTCCACTAGCACTTTGCCCATGTCGGCCCTTTCTTTGGCGGTCGGCTGGAATAGCGGGCGCCAAGTCCAATGCAATTCGGGCGGGCGATTGCCCAGCGCCGAACGGATCAGGCATTCATTCAAAATTTCCATTGCAGGATCCAGATCGAGCTTTTGCATAACGCGTATCCGGTCAAAGTAAACTTTTTCATCGCCCGCGCCCGTTGCGTTCATACCCGCCGCCGCTATGCCAAATAGCCGGGTCATTGGCACGCCCGCCGCCGCCGCGACCATCTGCATAAAGCGGTCGATGATGTCCGGCAGAGTCGCAAAGCTGGCATTTTTCTGATCGTATGTATCGTCGGCGTCCATCAGCAGCGCGCCGTTGATGCCCTTGCCGCGCGCCGTCAGGCTGGTACGGGCAAGAACTATATCCTCATATGCCTGCCCGCCGCTGCGCAGCCCCTCGTTGAAGCCATTGATGCCGATCACGTCTACCTTGGCCTCGAACACAAGCGATGCGACATTTGCAATGGTAGCGTCCAGATTCCGCACGGCGCTGATAGTGGCATTCAGGGTGCTATCGCCCCATCCGGGGTGTGCGGAATATGTATCGTCTAGCACTTCTTCACCCATGGCAATGACAAGGCGGCTCGGGTGAATTTCAACCGATGCGCCCGTGGCCGGGTTCATCCGATACATGATCGGCTTGCCAAACCCAGGCAGACGCGGGTCGCGCTGGATTTGCCCCGCCGTGATTTCCGACCGATTCAATACCGCAAGATATTGCAGCCCCCCCTTGCCGATCCGGGCCGGAACCAGCGGCTTTGCTGCGTCCAGGTCCCGCGTGCCGATATAGATTGCAGCGCCACCGAACAGCCGCGCGCGCTTGAGGTTTTGCATCGTCTTGCCCTGCAAGCCCAGCCGCTTTTCTTCAGCTTCAATCGCGGTGATCTGTTCCGCGTTGGCCTGCCATTCGCGCCATTCACGGGTTGCATCCTCGGCGGGCAGGTCCACCACGTTGCGGGCAATGGCGCTGGTGCGATACATCGCAACAAGCTGATCATCGGCAATTGTGGCGTTGTAATAGTGAGTGTGCGCCGCCTTGTCCCGGTCTGTTCCGAGATTGGCGACAATGTTGCGCAGGCCGTCCATGATGGTCATTACATAGTTCCGATCCATGAATTATTAGGCTGTGCCAGTTCGCCGAACGCCCGCGTTGCCGCGTCTACCTGGTCCTTGAATTTGCCCATCGGGAACGTCTCCATTTCGTCCAGAAAGTCACGGTTCCAATCGCCTTTGACGATCATCACGTTTCCGGCTTCCGACTGCGCCGCCAATGGCAGGGCGCGTGTTTCCTTGTCGCCGCTCTCAGGGCTGGCGGTGTATGCAAACCCGGCAAGCTGCCGGATCAGGTATTGAGCCTGCGCCTTGCCCGCCTGTCCGGGGTCTTGCGGGATGCTGCCCTTAACGTCGCGCCCGTCCTGCGCCGCCGTGTTGACGATCAGCCTTTCAACGTCCGCAGCGCCGCCCTGTATGCGGGTCACGTGGCCGATGTAAAAACGCCCGTCATCAGCCCGCCCGATATTGACGCCCGCTGTCCATGCCGCCTGTGCGGACGCTGTGGCTGCCAAGTCCCAGCCCCGCACCCATCGGCAATTTGCCGGAGCCGCATCGACCACCGAGAACCATGCGCGCTTGAACATGCCGCCGCCGCGCGGGGTCGGCCGCTGTTGAAGCTGCCCGGCACTGGCATAGCTGCCCATCACCTTTTCAAGCTGCGCCACCTGCGCCTCGGGGAACCGTTCCGGGAAAAGCAACTCGCCATCATCGGTGCGAGGATCGGCATAGAACGGGGTCACGCAACGCCGCGCCGGTTCAAAGCGCATGGGCAGGCACAGGTGCGTATAGCCAAGCCCCCGGTCCAGTATCAGCCCGCTAGTGTCGCGGTCATGTAGCCTTTGCATGATGACAACGATAGCCGACTTGTCGTTGTTGACCCGCGTCGGCAGGGCCTCAGTGAACGTCCGTTCTGCTGCCAGTAGGGCCGCGTCTGAATTGGCGTCGTCTGCGGATAGCGGATCGTCCAGCTTTACCCGGTCCCCGCGCGAGCCGGTCATGCTGGCGAATGCCATCGCCTCTATTAGGCCGGTCTTGCTATTCTCGAACTTGGTCTTGGCGTTCTGGTCGCTGGTCAGGGCGATAGGCCACCGCGACTGATACCAATCCGACTGGATCAACCGGCGGCATTTCATCGCGTCCCGCACGGCCAAGTCCTGCTTATGAGCCGTTGCGATGTGTCGCAGGTCCGGCCTGCCCATCGGCCCCCATTCCCAAGCGGGCCATATAACATTGGTCAACAGGCTTTTCATCATGCCCGGCGGTACGTTCATCAGCAGCCGGGTTGTGTCGCCGCGCGATACCGCCTCCAGATGCGCGCAGATCGCGTCCAGTGCCCAGCCCCATTTGAGCGGGGTCGCCGGTTCCAGAACGTGCCAGGCCAGCTTTGCGAAGTTGGCAAGTGATCGGCGGCAATATGACCTTCCGAACGCTAGCTTATCCGCCTGAGTGAAGTTCAGGTGTTTCATTCATGGCCCCGATGATTTCTTCCAGAGCCGCGTCGGACAGACGGTCCGGGTCGATACTCACCTTGTGCATATGCTCGCCGTTCGGGCCGGGGCCTAGAACAGACACCGTCTCCGTCCACTTGCCGCGCGTCTTGAGCCAGAAGATTGCCGCCAGCGCACTGCGCGGGTTTGCCGCGTCGGTGGCCTGCTTATACAGCGTCTCAGCCACCTTGCTGTTGGCCTTGGCCGTCGCAAGGTCCAACTCATCGCGGTAGTATTTCGTCAGCGTCTCTTGGCACACCCCGATCACGCGGGCGATGTCAGGCTGCGGGATGCCGTATGCCGACATGCTCTCGACCGTGCGCCGGGTTTGCTGCGTCGGCTGGTGGCTAGGCATTACCATGTGCGGCCTCGGAATTTGGAGCGTGTGGGTCAGTGCTACCCTGCCGCTGTTCAGGCTGGTTGCCTGCCATCGCTTGCTTCACACGCTTGGGATAGGGTTTGGCCAGCGGGGCAATCTGCGCCCGCATGGCGTCGTCTAGGGGCATTAGGTATTTGTGCTTGTCCCCGGTTGCCACCTTCTCAACCCTCGGGTCGGAATGGCTTAGGCTTGGGAATGATGTTCGCAAGGCTTTTGCGTGCCAAACTTTGCCCCTGAATCGCAGGGATGGAACGCCCTTCATTGATCCTTCATAAACCCAGTTCCCGGCTTGATATATGCCGCCATGATGCCCTTGCATCTGGTCAGCATAGCTAACGATTAAACGCAGTCCGGGTTGGCTTGCTGTTAAGAATTTCAGTGCGAGTCTAACGATCCTAGATACTGGGGCTGCATGGCCGTCCTTAAGGGCGATGCGCGTCAACTCGATTGCCTCATTTATAGTCAACCCATAGGGCGAGCCTATTTTCGGATTAGCGCCATGCCCAAAGACGACAACACCAATGAAAGCGCCCGCCTCCCATGCCCCTAATGCCACTCGTTTTTGCAACCGACTTGGAAGGCATTTGCTATAATGCCAATTTTCACAAGCATACTTCGCCGCCGCGTACGTAGCCCAGTCAATGCGCAGATCAGCCTTGGCCATGTTCGCGCAAGTCCCATTCCGCCGCGCAATGCGGGCAGGTCACCATCTTCGGCGCGAGTTGATCCAGCCTGCCTTGGTCATCCTCTGTGCCGGGGGCGAATGTCGGCTCGTCAAACAGCAGCGCCATTTCCTCTAGGCCGAACCCGGTCAGTTCCAGATCAAACCCCATATCGCCAAGCCCGGTCAACTCCACCTTGAGCAGATCATCATCCCAGCCCGCATTCATCGCCAGCTTGTTGTCCGCCAGGATCAGCGCCTGCTTTTGCGCTTTGCTAAGGTGCGCAAGTTCAATGACCGGCACCTCGTCCATCTTTAGCATACGCGCGGCGGCAAGCCGACCGTGGCCTGCGATGATCCCGCTTTCGCCGTCTAGCAGTATCGGGTTGGTAAAGCCGAACTCCTTGATGCTGGCGGCGATCTGGGCAACCTGTGCGTCGCTATGGGTCCTCGCGTTGCGAATATACGGGACTAAAGTGTTGATGCCGCGATAGTCGATGACAAGAGACGCAACCGGCCTGCGTTCGACCCGATCAGCGGGCCACGCCTTTTCTAGGTCCGGTTTTGTCACGCGGCCTTCAGCATTCATGGCTTTTCCCCCACATTGGCGAGCGCATCCGCTGCGATGATTTCCGCCTTTTCAATCTCCGGTGCCAGGCTGTCAGCCAGATCGACGGGCAACCAAGCTGCGATACATCGCAGCCCGGCCTTTTCTAGTATCCGCTGTTTGCGGGGGCGGGTGAGTTCTTCGTCGGGCCTTAGCCTCTGTCCAAGATTGTTGTGGATGGGACGTTCCGATCTGATGGCATCGGTCTCTCTCCGACGTGCGTCGTTAGCATCAAGACACCCTTCTACCACAACCTTTGCAATGTCCGGGTACCAAGAACTTGATGACGCGTGCTGCCCCAAGCGGCGGATCGTATCGGAAGACATCCCCACATAAAGAAGTAACCCGTTCGCGTCGTAGTGACGATACAACTCAAAACCCTTGTTGGGCTCTCTATCACGGTATAATAAACTGATAGCCATTTTCGATCCTCCTAAGATCGGTTGTGGTTAGGGCCAGCCGGTGTTTCAGCACCGCGTCTGGTCCGCTTATTCGCCAGGCCCATGCAAAACGCGCCTCGGTTTTATCCGGGCGCGTGATCGTCTTGCGATAATAAACCAGCGTTCCCCGAAAATGTCAACGCCCTTTCGCCAGCATCCTGAGCGCGGCCACGGCTACCCTGCCCTTCGACGTGGGCTTGCAGTCATGCCAGAGCGCCCCGTCGCCGGTGAATCCGTGCAGCGCGCCCCGGATTGCCCAAGCGTGCATCGGCGTTGGCAGGGCGGCAATGCGGGCCGTCCATGTCTCATATGCGCGTTTTGCGGCCATGTCCTTTTCGGCTGGCGTTCGGGTGTCCACTCTCAGTGATGGGTCGGTCTGCATAGGCTCCGGCGTCATCGTGATCGTGGCGCATTGCGGGCCCTGCTGGATGCCGAGAATGCGGGCGCAGTAGTTTGCCCAGGCGGATGAGAGCGATGCCCACGCGTCGGAGACTTCGCGGCGGTCGTCTTTGCCGATCATGTGCATGATGCACCGGCCTATGTCACTGCCATGCAACGGGTCTCGGGCCGCGTCGTCGTCGGGCGCGCCTCTGGCCTTGCGAGCGGTCAGCACGGTTTGCATGGCGGCTGTGTCGGGCTTGTCCCTGATCTGCGCCATGCGTTGCCTGCCCCGTGCCTTGCGATGGGGAATAGCGGCCACCTCTGGGAACGGCTTGAACTTGCTCTTGCGGTCGCCTTTACCCATTCGTCCCTCCTGTGGGGCGCATTTCAGCGCCGTGTGATGCCTGTGTCGTGTTTTCATGGGGGCAGGGTGCGCTCACCCTTTCACCCTCCCCGCGCTGGCCAGAATGCGGTCCTTTTGCCATGTCGCCTCGGGGTCGCGGATTGCGGCAAGTCCCGGCGCGGTTTCGGCGCGGTCGCAGATTTCCAGTTCGCCCCACGGCGGGATGGGCAGGCTCACATGAATGGGCCTGGGCTGCGTATATCCAGACGCGGCGAACTTGGTGATCTGGAATTTCCCGGCGGGTTGACGCGGCGCCACCTTGCGAGATGTCAGCGGTATCCGGGGCTTTGACGCGGCGCGCGGCTTACCGATGACCAGACCGTTCAGGCGGGCTATCTTGCACACCGCTGATCGGCTGATCCCCAGCATCTTGGCGATTTCATATCTGGATTTGTCGGTGCCCTCGAACGCGGCGACGGCAGCGATGTAGGATGGGTCTAGGGGCGTGGTCACAGTAGCACCTCCTGTCTAGCGGGTGAACATGCGGGCGAAAACCAAAGCGTTTCGCGGGCGGCATTATCCCGGCCTCGTGCATCGCCTTGCGATCCATAACCGCCTTTTGCTTTCCACCGGACGGCCTGCCAATCTGCGGGAAATGTGTGCTCGGTATCGTATCCGGCGAGGCAGATCAGCATATCGGGGCGCTTTCCCGCCTCGATTGCCCATTCGCGCGCAAGTGCCGCAACGTCGCCGCAATCCTCGGCATAAATGCCTGTGGTGCGCTCTGCGTTTGAATATGGAGGATCAAGGAAAACAGCGGTTTTCCCATGACGCCAAGTCACGCTATCGCCAGTCACGCGGGACCAGTCACCATACGCAATGCGAACTTTGCGCAGCCGCTCGGAAAGGCGCGCGAACCAGTCGTTAATGCCCCGCCCGGCGT
>Ga0209702_10003610_pt1 | contig 24058 bp, 19 predicted proteins | sample FRY01_FD_187210 | JGI IMG/M metagenome (GOLD analysis project Ga0209702, IMG submission 187210) | Freshwater microbial communities from Lake Fryxell liftoff mats and glacier meltwater in Antarctica - FRY-01 (SPAdes) (version 2) | ecosystem: Environmental > Aquatic > Freshwater > Ice > Glacier... | reverse complement strand
GATCAAGATGGCTATCCAAATCCGTATCGCCGTGGCCAGGAAAATGTTTGGCGCACGCCGCCACGCCACCAGCCTGCATCGCTTCGATGAACGCGGCCGCGCACTGCGCCACAACGGCGGGATCGGCGCCGAAGGATCGCGCACCAATCACAGGATTTGCCGGATTGCTGTCGACATCGACAACTGGCGCAAAGTTCACATCGAAATGCGCTGCGCGCAATTCGCGGGCGAAGATTGCGCCGATGCGCGCGGCTTGTGCGGGTCCATCGGCCAGCGCGCCAACTTCACGCATCGACGGCACGATCGTCATTCCATCGCTCAATCGCACAACGCGACCTCCCTCGTGATCGATCGACGCGAAGATCTTCGGATTGCCCATTGCGGCGGATTCGCGCTTGATCGCACGCACGAGATCCCCCGCCGCTGCATGTGTCGTTGCATTGCGCGCGAACAAGATCACTCCGCTCACTCCAGCGCACAACATTTCACGCAGGGAATCATCAACAACCTTGCCAGCAAATCCAACACACAGCAAGCGTGCGGCGAGTTTGCGGTCGAGGTCGGTCGTCATGCTTGTTATGCTTGCCTCGCTTGTCATGCCATGCAAATGTATCGGTGATCGTCCCCACGCACTGCGTCGATTTACCGTATAGATAGGACTGATGGCGCACCACATGACCCGAGCCATTCGAGAACGCAATTACGCGATCTTTGCCGCGGGATTTGTCTGCTCTGGATTTGGGTTGCAAATGTTGACGACGGTCGTGCTCTGGGATCTCTGGGTCAGCACACAGGACGCGCTGGTGCTGGGAATCGCGGGCTTGGCGCGTGCGCTTCCAGTCATCGCACTCGCACTCGTCGCGGGCCACGCATCCGACAAATACAGCCGACAGAAAATCCTCGCTCTCTCGCAATTCGGATTCGTCCTCATCGCCGTGGGTTTCGCCGTGGCGAGTTATTACCAAGTCACACCATGGACTTGGTATCTGCTGCTGATGCTCTCCGGATGCGTGCGCAGTTTCAACGGGCCGAGTCGCAACGCACTCGTGCCATTGTTGGTCAAGCCCGAGAATTTCGAAAACGCAATCGCATGGAATAGCGGCATCTTTCAAGCATGCGCAGTCGTTGGACCAATTCTGGCTGGAACGCTGGTGCAGTGGGGAGTTCACTCGTGGGCAGTTCTGCTGGGAAGCGCCGGGCTGATGCTGATGTCGACGATTCTGTTCCTGCAACTTCGTCCGCGCGAAGAGGCGCGCACGGCCGGTGCGATGACGCTGCGCTCGATGTTTGCTGGCATGAGCCACATCTATAAAGAGCGCACCATCTTGGCCACACTCACGCTCGATCTCTTCGGCGTGCTGCTCGGTGGTGCGACGGCACTCTTGCCGATTTATGCGGACAAGATTCTCGACGGCGGTCCCGCACTGCTTGGATGGCTCAAAGCAGCGCCATTCCTCGGCGCATTCCTCATGGCCGTCTGGCTTGCATCACGACCGAGCATGCAACGCGCCGGCATTGCGCTCTTGCTCTCGGTCGTGACATTCGGCGTGTCGATGATCATCTTCGGATTCTCCACCTGGATCTGGCTCAGTCTCTTGATGCTGTTTGTCTCGGGCGCTGTCGACAACATCAGTGTCGTCATCCGCCACACACTCGTGCAAGTGCGCACTCCCAATCACTTACGTGGCAGAGTGAGCGCGATCAATTCACTCTTCATCGAATGCAGTAATGAACTGGGAGCGTTCGAGAGTGGATTGGTGGCGCGTCTGTTCAGCCCGGTCATCAGTGTCGTTACCGGAGGCATCGGAACGCTTGTAGTTGTCGGCGCAATCGCATGGCTCTTTCCAGAAATCCGCCAACTCACGAGTATGAGTCCGGTGGAGCCAGAGCCGCCGACGGGTTGAGTTGGGACGAGCCGACAACTTGCGAGGAATTCCCGCGCGATCGCAAACGAATTTCAGGACGCCTTAGAAGCGCAGCGAGACTTCAAAATATCCAACTCACTCTTGGCGCTAGCGAGTTCCTTACGCAGGCGATCTACTTCTGAACCTCGCTCGACAGCGGCGTGACTGAGTTCGCCCGCACCGTTCGCGACCGCATGCAAGACACTTGACGACATCGCCGAGACGCGCGCAGGATCAAGATCGATCAAAATATTAAGCAACACGATATTGGTGATATCCGCCTTCGTGGCACTATCGATCACCTCAATCTGCTGGCCCTCGCGAACGATGGTGAAAAGCTGGTTGGCCGTGATGAACGCGCTGCGACTTGTGTCATACAGGCGACGATTTGGATACTTGCGAATGCGGACAGTTTGCTTACTCATAATAAAAGTTCGATTCCTAGTGGGTTCGCCACATCGTGTGCCTAGATCGTGTGCCTAGAGAGCTCGGCACAGCTAGAAAATGTGGATGGAACAGGTGGGGACAGGTCGGATCGCTGTTCTATTCGCATGGAATCGACATCCGTATCCAACCAATCGTGAATTTTTTCGCAATTGCGACTTGGGCGGTCGCCAGATATGCCATCTGGGGTCTAGACGCCGTACGCCTCAAGTGCCTTCTTGCCGTAAATCGTCGCAGGTCCACCATTCATCATGGTGCAGACATCGAGCATCTCATTGATTTCTTGCAAACTCGCGCCAGCGGCCTTGGCGGCCTTGGTGTGATGCGCGATGCAACCTTCGCAGAGACGAGAAATGCCGCACGCGATAGCGATCAGTTCTTTGGTCTTGGTGTCAAGTGCGTTGGAGGCGAGGCTTGCATGATGAAGTTGCTTGAAAGCAGCGGCGGTTTCTGGAGTCATAGTCGTTCCTTGTTGGGCAGTCGTGCGAGTAAAACGAGTCGATGAAGAGCATCGAATCGGTCGAACCAGTCGAATCAATCAGTGTACGCATCTCTCAGCGAACTTGCTGTGGACCGCCCAAAATAATCGCGGCGGGAATCATTGCCTGCGCGACTTTCTTCGCATCGGCTTGACTGTTCGCCGTCACGATGATTTCGCGCGGCGTGCGCACTTGATCTCCGGGCAATTTATATTTGACGACCCACTGCGAATTCGATGACATCATGCTGTCCTTTCGACGATGAACGATGTTGGTCGGTCGATCATAATCGTGACGCCCGGCGCGCCGCGCGAATCATCCAGATCGTTGATGCGATCGACACGCTGCCGAAAAATCCATACAACACTTTCCATCTCAACGAATGCGGGCCGGGCTCGAACGATGCAAGGAATCCATATGCACAGCATGCCGAGAATGCCAAGCTCACTGCCAAGCCCACGATGATGCAGATGATTTTTAGCAACACGCCGCGCATTGAATCACGCGATGCGTCATCGCGCACCGATCCTCCACACCCACGACATTGATGGGATTGACGATTGACCGAGTGCTGCGTACGATTGCCGATCTAGTCTGCGGGGTAGAGCAGCCTGGTAGCTCGTCGGGCTCATAACCCGGAGGTCGTTGGTTCAAATCCAGCCCCCGCTATTTTAGGTGCCACCCCATCTTTATGATGGGCGGCACGAACAGACAAACAAACGCCCTCGCCTCACCGCTGGGGCGTTTGTATTTCACGAAAGCACATTGAGTAACACTCATCACCTTCGCGGCGCGGCGCGGCAACATCGGCGTGAGCGCTGGCATGTACAAAATTCTGGACTGAACCGAATTGTTTTCTGAAGGTGGACCTGAATTGGGACAAGACCAAGGAGACGCATATCGTCACGCTAATCGACGCCATTTCTTTGACTTGTCCAGCTTAAAAATGGTAAAGTAACCGCCATGGTTCGGCTCGAAGATTTAGTGGGTGATGAATGGGCCGAGTGGTATCGACTGACGCCAATACAGCGTTGGCGAGAGAGTGAAAAATTGTGGATCACATATTTAGCACTCGGAGGATCACTTGATCCCGAACCCGATACGCAAAGTCCTTTCTTTGATGCAAAAGCACCGCGTACGAGCGCTGTTGATGGGCGGTCAAGCGTGCGTGTTCTACGGCGCGGCCGAATTTAGTCGCAATACTGATCTTGCAATCGTGGCGGACGCCGCAAACATAAAGCGGTTGCGCTCCGCGCTTACGGAATTACAAGCGCACGCGATCGCTGTTCCTTCTTGCAGCCTTCGATTTCTTCGGCGCGGTCATGCCGTTCATTTTCGCTGTCAACATCCCGAGGCACTTCGAATGCGTGTGGATGTGATGTCTCGCATGCGTGGAGTGGACTCGTTTGAGGTGTTGTGGAAACGAGGAGTTGGCATACTGTTAATATACATGGTACTCGCCCTCAAGGGTGTGACGCTGTTGACTGGCGGCGACCCAGTAAAAACTTCCGCGGCTTCAAGAAAGATCAATTTCCGCAAGGCTGGGTTGTGAAGGACCCCCCGCTTGGTGCGCATCGCATGCCGTACACCAAACCAGCGGCGGTGGTATTGTCGTCCTATGCATTTGCTCCATCGCTCGTTTAATGTGTTCATTGCTTTCGGCGCCGCGCGCACGCTCGCGTTGCTCACCACCACCAGCACGCTCGTGGTGTGCGGTTGCGCGCAGTGGGGAGGCGATGTGCTTATGGACAATCATGTGGCCTTTAATACTTCGGTGGCGCAGGCCATGGACCGGCAGATGTTGTTGAACATCATTCGTCTGTCCATGGATGAGCCAACGCAGTGGCTCACCGTGAGTGTGATCAATGTGAACACCACCGTGAGTCTTGGCGCCAACGGAAGGACGGCCATTCCCAGCGACGGTTTTGTGAGTGGCGAAGCGGGTGGTACGACCAGCTTTTCGTACACGCCCAACATTACTTTCGTGCCGCGCTCGGGCGAACAGTTGGCCAACGAACTTATGTCGCCCATTCCAGTGACCAGCATCGAGCACATGGTCTCGGCCAGTTGGCCCATTAGTTGGGTTCTGTTTCTGACATGCGAGCGCATGCAGGATGTGAGCAGTTTCGATGTCACCCGCGGATTTGGTGTGCGCGCCATGGATCCGCGCTTTGGTCGACTTATGCAATTGTTTGACGAGTTGCAGAAGAAACAACTTGTGTCGCTGAGTCAGGTGCCCATGCCGTTTGTCTGGAACAAGATGCCAATTCCCCCGAGCGATGTGAACATTGACCGCGTGATGGATAGCAAGCGCGATCACGCCATACTGTGGCCGCGGGCCGACGGCGGATTTGACTATGTGTCGGTGGAGAATGTGCCAGTGCTCACGCTTTATCCGCCCTCTGCGAAAAATGAGAATGCCCAAGAGTTGTTGAAAATTCTTCAGCTCGGCCAAGAGCCCGGCAACTTTCGTATGGTGGGTTTGGAGAGCCAGTTGAGCGAGGTAGGTTTAACCGTTCGCACGCGCTCGATGACATCCATGATGCGCATGCTCAGCTTTGGCGTGGATAACACGCCCAACGCGCCGCCACCGCCAGCGGAGGTGGACGATCCATCCGAACTCTGGTCCATACTGATTGCGAACAGCGATGAGAGCACCGATGATCTGTCCACTTATGTCGACGCGGTATTTCGTGTGCGCCGTGGTGAGCGGGCGCCAGCGAATGCGTCGGTCGCTGTGTCGTACCGCGGAGAATGGTTCTGGATTGAATCATCCGATAAAGTATCGCGCCAAATGTTTGCCATGGTGCGCGACATGTTCGACTTGCAGGTGAGCGCTGGCGTGCAGACGCAACCATTGCTCACGGTGCCAGTGGGACGGTAAAGGTGCGTGCGGCGCATTGATTGGGTGGTCTTGTCCTCAATTCAGGTCCACCTTCAGCGCGAGAAAATCTGGTTAACCGGGACCTCGTTGCTCTGGCTTGATTCAGCGAACTCGCCGGGGTATAGCCAGCGCGTCCGCATAGCCCAAGGCGCTGAGTGGACGAACACGATTATAGTCCATCCTCCAATGTGGAAGATGCGCTGCAACGCACTTATCGCCGTACCGAGCGCAAGTAGTCAGGCGAAGTAGCCCATAGCCCAAAGGCGAATAAGAAGGGCGGAGTACGCAGCACACGCTGCCGCACCGAGAAGGAGTAGCACTCCGGGAATCAGAATCCATAGTCCCTCGGGCGATGTACGAAACGCACGCGCCTCGGTGCAGCGAAGCTCGCTGCCACATTCCGGACAAGGCGCGCTGGGCACACCGCGCCCTCGCAAGTCGTATCCACAACCGCCACAAACAAAGGTTGGTCGCTTCACGAGGCAAATGCGAAGCCAGGCGACCCCACTTGTCGCAAGAACGGCTGCGGCGATTCCAAACAATGCCGTAAGCACTTTCAACTCGTAAGGGGCCGACACTTCAAAGAAAATCCAACCGATGAAACAAAACGCGAGCGCACACACAGCAAGCGGCCCCCAGACCATTGGTCGTCTCGCGCACGACCACAGCGTGAGAGTTTCGTGAGATGTGGAATCGGCTTGCATGAAGAGGCACGCTACGGGCAAAGGGGTGGCTGCGTGCGGTGGGAGTGGTCCTGATGTGGGGTATCGGTCACACGATCTTGAAATTGGAAGATCTACGCAGGGGGTTCCGTGTTGGTTTGAGATGTGTCTTGTGTGCGAGTAGAGATTATTTTCGAGGGGTTATTGTCGGAAGCGTTGGCGGTGCGTGGTTCATTGTTGCGGCCAAACAACTGCAAAATTAGCTGCCATTTGCTCCACAGGAGTGCGCACCCTCCTAATGTCAATACCAATGCTAGGCTCCACTTTATTGCGCTTGATCTTGATGACGATGCTTCGAGCCATTTCTTGCCCGCCTCGTTCGATACCTTCACCCCTTCAGCCTGTGCCGTGACAGCGGCGCGAAATTCAGCAGTTGTCATACTCTCAAATCCGCTGAGTCTAGTCGACTCTTTTGTAGACATGTCCACTGCCGCAGAAAAAACTTTGTCTGCTCTATCGGCCTCTAGGAATGCTGAAATGTTAAGAATGAAAAACAATCCACAAAGTGCTGCCACTACCAGCACGGTTTTTTTCCTAGGGAAACGGTTGGTGCGGCGATAAATAGATTCTTTCATCCATGTATTCCACTCCAAAACCGTTTCAGCCAATCGATACTGTTTCCCACACTCTGAACAGGCCCCCGTCTCTCCCGCCATTTTTAAGGAATAGCCACAATTTGTGCAAAGGCATCCATGCAATTCGCCGACTTTCGAATGGAGGCTTCGGAATTTCTTAGAAAAATAGAAGCTGCTGAGAAAAATTAGCCCCATAGGTAGCGTAAAAGAGACCCAACCTCTGGCAATAGGGGAAATATCATCAAAAAATGTCCGGACAAATAACCATACACCGACCCCCAGTATTGCTGGTACGCAACCAATCCACCAATTCCGCAGCACAAGTTGTGGTATTAATGGTGGTTTACTTTTGCTAAATTTTTCAAAATAATTCATTGTTCTGTCTACTCCGGCTTGGTCTTATCCCCAATTCAGATCCACCTTCAGCGCGAGAAAATACTGGTCGCCCAGGACCAGCAGTATAGCGCACATGAGGCTCGTCCGTGCCCGTGACGAAATGCTTCGCGCCACTACTCGTTCAGTCCAAAGCTGCCAGTCACGACCTCGCCTTTGTCGGTTTCGATCTCGACCCACAGTTTACTTCCCGTCGCGATCGGATTTGGGATCTCGGCGTGCGTGTGCCATCGGTTCGGCTCCTTCGGATCCTCAATCTCGGCCTTGGCCTTCACGGAACCCTTGCCGCCTTCCAGACCGATCCAAAAGCGGACCGCGACTGCCTTCGCATCGCCCGCTGCTTCGGGCGCGATCGTCACATCAATCGGCGCATCCTTGCCGGCAACGATCTTGCCTTGGTCGCGCGTTGCGTGCGCGCTGAACGGACCGATCTGGCTCGTGCCGAGCTCAATGACCGGGCCGCCGCTGTGACCGTCAGCATGATCAGCATGGTCGGCATGATCGGCATGACCAGCATGCCCACCTGCGTCAGTCACAGTCCCAACGGCGGGCGACTTCGGAGCCGTGGCGGTCTTGTCCTCGCATGCCACGAGTGCGAAAACGCCGAGAATGAAGGTAGCGGATGTAGCACGGACGATTGATTTGTGATGCATTATGAATCTCCTATTTTGGTTGACTTTGGTTAACAAGGCTCAGCAATTCGCGGCCGCTTCATGGCGGGTAAACCGCAAGCCACCCGGGCAACGCGCCCGAGAAGCGATGGACGATCGATGTTAGAGGTTTCCCTTCGTGCGGTGCACAAGCGCATATCCCGCGGGAACGACGAAGAGGTTAAGAAATGTCGATGTAAGCAGGCCACCAAGCACGACGACCGCGAGCGGTGCGAGCAGCTCGCTTCCCGGCTCGCCCGCGGCGAGCGCGAGAGGTAAGAGACCGAGTGCCGCGCACAGCGCCGTCATCAGGATTGGCACGAGGCGTTCCATCGAGCCCTGCATGATCGCCTCCACGATTGTCTTGCCGTCGACTTCGACAAGATGCTTATAATGATTAACGAGCAGGATGCCGTTGCGGACGGCGATACCAAAGAGAGTGATAAACCCGACGAGGCTCGCAATGGAAATCACGGGCGCCTGATACGGATGGGGACCAAAGCCCGCAAGCGCGATGGCGTTCGCGGTGAGTCCTGCGAAGCCGCCGCTTCCGACATGCATCATCGAATCCATCACGAAGATGGCCGCGATGCCGCCGATCACGGCGAGCGGGAGGTTTACCATCACCAGCGCGGCCACTCGCAGCGAACCAGTCGAGAGCTGGAGCAGAATGAGCATGACGATCGCGATCCCGCCGCCTGCGAAAAGCAGCGCCTTCTCCGCCGACTGCTGCGCCTCGAACTGTCCGCCGAACTCGACGATATAGCCCTCTCGATGCACGATGGGTTCGACGCGGGCGCGGACCTCCTTGACGAGGTCGCCGAGGTTATAGCCAGCAGCGACATTGCACGAAACGACCGCCTTGCGCTGCGCGTTCTCCCGCGCAATGATATTGCTCGTCCGCTCGGGTCCGATGTCGGCCACCTCTGAAAGCCGGACGAGCCGCCCGTCGTTTGAGGTGAGAATGAGGTCCCGAATCTGCTCGATGCGCTGGCGTTCCTCGGGGGCAAGGCGCACCACGATCCCATAACGGCGCGCACCCTGATTCACTTCGGCGACGGTCTCGCCATACAGCGCGGTCTGCACCTGTTCGGCGGCGTCCGCCGGCGCAAGGCCGAACGCGGCAAGATCTTGATGCCGGTACTGGATCGACAGCGATGTAATGAGCACCTCGCGGTTCGCGGCGACATCGCGGGCGCCGGGAATACCCTTAAGTTCCACTTCGATCTGCTTCGCGATCGAGCGCAGGGTCGGAAGATCATCGCCATATACATTGATCGCGATCGCCGCCGGCGTGCCCGAAAGAATATGCGAGAGTCGGTGCTCAATCGGCTGACCCACCTGCACGGTAACGCCCGGCACGCTGCCCGCAATCGTGGCGATGGCGCGGCGAACCTCGGCCTGATCGGCAATCGGCTCCATCAAAATGTCAATCTCGCTGTTCGAGACGGGCTCCGCGTGCTCGTCGCGCTCGGCGCGGCCGGTGCGCCGCGTGACGCTCCTGACGCCGTCGATCTCGATGAGCTGCTTCTCGATGGCCATCGCAGACCGGTTGCTCTCCGCAAGCGAGGTGCCCGGCGGCGACGAGACAAAGACAGTAAAGGATCCCTCGTTAAACTCGGGGAGGAAGGAAGTTCCAAATGTCCGTCCGAGCAGCGCCGCGAGCACCGTTGCTATGAGTGCGCCGCCGAGCACCACTCCTCTGTGCGTCAGAGACCAGCGGAGAGTCGGTTCATAGCCTCGCTTCAGCCAGCGCACAAGCCAGCTGTCCGCGTGGTGATCACGACCGGTTCCGCCCGTTCCGCCAGCCATACCCTTCACACCCTCGTCTCTCTTCAAAAGCAACTTGCACATCGCAGGCGTCACCGTCAACGCCACGATCAACGAAGCAACGATCGAAACAATATAAGTAATCCCAAGTGGAGAGAAGAACCGACCTTCCATCCCCTCGAGGAAAAGGAGCGGGATGAAGACGATGACGATAATCACCGTCGCGAAGACCATCGACGGTCGGATCTCGTCACTCGCGGCAAGGACGACCTCTGCCTTTCCAAGCTGCTCGGCCTCAGGCCGCGCCGCATTTTCCTTTAGTCGCCGGAAGACATTCTCAACATCGATGATTGCATCGTCAACGAGCACCCCCACCGCGACGGCGAGTCCGCCGAGCGTCATCACATTCAGGCTCAGCCCGAGCCAGTTCATCGTGAGCAGGGCGACCGCGAGAGAAAGCGGAAGCGCTGTCAGAGTGATGATGGTTGTCCGGACATTCAGCAGGAACAGGACAAGGATGACGGCGACGATGATCGTCGCGTCGCGGAGTACATGGACGAGGTTCGTGACGGAACGCTCGATAAAGTGGCTTTGGCGAAAGACCTGACGGTTGATGGAGATTCCTTTGGGAATGCTCTTTTCAATCTGGTCGAGTGACGCGTCGATCGCCTTTGTCAAGAGGAGCGTGTTCGTGCCGGGCGACTTTTGGATCGTCAAGACCACTGCGGGCACGCCCTGATTTGCAGCGGTCCCGCGCTTCGGCGCCGGACCGAGGGTTACTTCCGCCACCTCGCCGAGCGTGATCGGCGAACCGTTCTTTGACGCGACGATCGTTGCCGCGATATCGCTCGCTCCCTTGACGCGCGCGACTTGCCGAACCGGGAGTTCCTGCCGTTCGACTTCGGACAAATACCCCGCACTCGCGGTGCTGTGTGCCTTCCGTGTCGCGTCCACCACTTCCTTGATGGTGAGGCCGTAAAGTGCGAGGCGGTCCTGATGCACATTCACCTGATATTCAGGAAGTTCGCCGCCGATCGCCGCAACCTGCGCCACTCCGGGAATGGCTAATAGTTTGTTGCGCAGGTCAAACTCGGCATAAGCGCGAAGATCAAGATCGCTCACCGAACCGTCGGTCGACGAGACTGCGAGCAACATAATCTCTCCCGTAATGCTGGTGATCGGCGTCATCTCAACATGCGCGTTCTCGGGCAGCGATTCCCGAACGGACGCGAGCCGTTCAGTCACGAGCTGCCGCGCCCGATAGATGTCGGTCCCCCAGTCGAATTCGACCCACACAAGCGAGAGCGAGATGGCAGATGCGCTGCGAACGCGCCGGACGCCGGGAAGTCCGTTGACCGAAGTCTCGATCGGAAAGGTGACATACTGCTCCACCTCATCGGCCGCCAAGCCTCCAGATTCAGTCATGATCACGACCGTCGGCGCGTTAAGTTCCGGGAATACATCTACTGGCATCCGCGGCAGCTGGAGGATGGTGTAAACCAGCAGTCCTCCCGCGACGAGGAGGACCAGCGACGACTGCTTGAGCGAGAAGGCAATGAGGTGCTTTAGCATGGGGTCTCCAAAGGGCGGATGGGGTTAATCGTCGCCTTCGTGAAAAGTTCCGTCCGGATGGAAATGGCCACCCTTCGTGATCGAACCGCTCGTGGCGACCATGAGTTGGTAAACGCCGTCGTCGACGATCTCATTTCCCTCGGCGACGCCACTCTTGATGACGACCCAGCGCCCGTCGTCGATGCCGAGGTCCGCCTCCATGCGGATAGCCAGATTCGGATCGTTCGGATCGCGGCGGAAGATGATTGTCTGCGTACCGTCCCGCGCGACGCAGGCGAGCGGAATTGCCAACTCCATTCGTGCGCTTCCCAACACCACAACCTCAAGGAATGCCGAGACTCCAGCCCGCGCCCATGGTGGGATGGGCTGCGTCGGCGAAGGCGTCATCACCAGCTCGATAGTGCGCCGATCGGAATCTGCGGTGGGCGCAAGCGAAAGTAAACCACGCACCGGCTCGGCGTCTTCGAGTGATCCGCCTCGCGGAGCAACCACCGATGCGGGCAGCCCGTCGGCCAACTTTCCAAGGTCGCTCTGGAGCGCATTGGCACGGAAACGCACCCTCTCCGGCTGCACTGTGGTGAGGACCGCGTCGTTCTGGTCGACGAACGCTCCGCTCACCGCATGGAGCGAGTCAACGACGCCGGGTGCATGGGCGCGGACTTCAATACGGTCAATACTCTGCCACAACGGTTGGCCGTTCGATGTCGCAGACAGCTCCACCGTCGACATGCCGGTGAGTGACGCGGCACTCTGCGCGAGACTCGCGAGGCGAGCGCGGGCGCCTTCGAGCTGCGCATGCACCTCGCCGCGCCGAGCGGTGAGTTGTGCCTCCTTTTCTAGTGTTTCCGCAAGATCGGATCGCGCCGAGGAAAGAGCGGCCCTCGCCTGCGCAACTTCGTCTCCACGCGCACCTCCTGCGGCCTCGAGCGCCGCCAGCTTTTCCACCCGCTCGGTCCAGAGGGCGACGGCGTTCTGGATCTCGCGGTGGTGCTCCTCGTGTGCCTGCATGAACGGCGCGATGCTGTCGACTCCGGTCTGCGCCAAGGTGACTTGGGAACTTGCGTCGCTGAGTTCGCGCTGCAGCTCACGCCAACGCGGCGAATCGATGCGATAAAGCGGCGCGCCGGTGTCGATGCGCTGGTACTGCTCGACGAGCAGCTCGACATTGCCGGGCACCTGCACCCGATATTCGCGCCGCGCCGTCGGCAGGAGTTCGAAACGGCCCGGAACGCGCAGCGTCCGTGCAACATTGCGCTCCTCAACCTTGGCGAAGGTGATGCCGAGATTCTGTCGCACCGCTGGGTTGATGTCAACGCGATTGGTCGGCGCGGGAGCGGGGTTGGCCTTCGCGGTCGAGGCTTTATCGTCGGTGGGGGTGCGCTCACAGCCGACGACGACGGCAGCAACCGCGACGACGGTGATGAGAATGAGCGAACGGATATACCTATTGGGTTGAGTCATAGTTTGTTCCCTTCGGGTGGATGGTCTGGTTTGGGGATCGGGAGAATGGCGTCAGGGAGAATGGTGTCTTGAAGAAGCATCAGCGGACCGAGCAGTTCGTCCAGTCGTACCGCTCCAATGGATTCGACCGCCGTCGCGTCGGTCAAGCGAACCTTCGCGGCGTGTTGAGCTTGGATCGCGGTAAGGATGAGAAACGGATCGACGCGACCCATCGCAGCAACGCGCCGGACTTCGGCGTCTTGTTCGTCGGCCAAGGGCACGACTCGGTGCTCGAGCGCCGCGCGAACCGCCTGCCCGGCCTGATAGCGCGTCAACGCGATGGCGAGGCGCGAAGCGAGGTGCTCGAAGGTCGTCTCGAAACGCGCACGAGCGACCTCACGATTCGCGGTCGCCTCCGCCACGCCTTGTTGGTTGCGGTTCCAGAGCGGAACCGGCAGCGAGAGACCCACCAAGACGCCCGACCCGTTGTCGTTCAAGTATCCCGAGCCGATTGCCAGATCTGGGTACTGCTTTTTGATTTCAAGTTGGAGCGATTCCTCGGCAACCTCATAGGCGCTCCGGACCGCGGCAAGTTCTGCATTTCCCTCCGTCATCTCTGCCCGCAGGTCTGCCGGCGCTATGTCGCGCGGCTTGAATATCGCTAACGGAATTAGTTGGACAGGCGCCTCGGGTGCAAGGCCGAGTATGTCACGCAGATGAAGCTCGAGCTCCGTAGCGCGCGCAACGGCGATGGTCACATCCGCCTCGCGGCCCGCGAGCTCGACAGCGAACACGCGCGCCTCGATGCGTGAGAGAGACCCGGCCTCCTCCTGCCATTTCGCAAGTTTTGTCACATCGCGCAGCCGAATGACCATCTCTTCGGCGAGCGCAGCTCTGATCGTCTGCGCTGACCAGTCGAGCCACATCTCCCGAAGCGCTGAGCGAGTCGCCCATTCCTTCGCTACGAGCGCCGTCAGTGCATCGGCGTACTCAGCGCCCGCCACGGCCTTCTCCGCCTCGAGGCGTCCCGAAATTGGGAGCGTGATCCCAACGGTGCCAGCGACCACCCACGGATTGACGACACCGCCAACGATGCTTTCCAGATCGAATCCTGCGACCGGGTCCTGCCACAGTCCTGCGAAGTCGAACGAGGCGCGCGTGACATTCGCTTCGAGCCGTGCCAAGCGCAGGTTGCGATTGAACACGAGCGCCACTGGCTCCGCCTCGCTGAGGGTGAGGCCGTCGGACGGATCGAACACGGGAGCGACGGTGCCATCAACGAATGCGAGTCGCTCGGCGAATTGGCGGACGCTCTCATCCGAAGGTGAGCGGGCGATCCATGCGGCGGATGCGGCGGCCTCGTCGAGGTGCTTCCGCTCGTACGACTGGCATCCCGCAAGACTGCTTATGGCGAGCGCAGCAGTGACCAGCAAGGTCTGCGAAAACGGTTTATGGAACAAGATGAATCTCCTCTGTCTAGTGAATGTCAATCGTGAACGACCCTAGCGAGCGAAGCGCTCAGGGCAGCAATACGGTGACTTCGGCGCGGTTACACCACACCTCGTCGCGATTGGCGAGATCTCTAGATTAAAAGGCGAGTCGTCTTGACGGCTGGTGGCGGCCCGGTGCACCAACGACCGACGGACTTCAACACAACCGCGCGATGCGGCATGCCGAAGTCATGCTCTGGCGCTGCGATGATTGAGACAACGACCAGCTGCGGTACCTGGATGCTTATCCGTTGTTGATGGGCTGTCGGATCGGCTTGGCAACAGTGGATGTGAGCCGGTGTATTCGAGTCGTGTTCGTGGAACGGGTCGCTGAGCTGGCACGCGGTGTGGTGCGGGTCGTTTGTGCTGGTGTGAGTGTGAGTGCTGTGGTCGGTGTGGTGCGCATGATGCCCGTCGTTGTCCAGATGCTGGTGTGAATCGTGCTGGTGTGAATCGTGCTGGTGCGAATCGAACCCGTGCGAATCTAAATAGTGCACATCCGCCGGACAGCCGGAGTGGCTGATACCGTTGAGAAGCACGGCAAGCACGGCCAGAATTTTTGGGATGGAACACAACACGCGAAGGAGAGTCTAGGCACGGGTTGGCGCGTTCGCAAGGTCGGACTTTCGGAGTGAGCGGCGTTCGGGTGGGCGTGCGGGATTGAACTTCGATAATCTAAAAATGATCGGTGCGTGCGACCGGGCACCTCAATACGGAACCACCGCTTCTGGGAAACGAACCCATCGTGGTCATCGGATTCCGGCAGGATGTCAGACGGCGGCTGGCTGCCGTGACTGACGGATTATGTTTGGTTGGCGCTCGACCCGACCATTCACGACGAAGACGAAACTGAATTTTCGCCCGCCGGGAATCTGATTGACATCGCCGCACCACTGCCGCAATCTTGCCAGTTTCGGCGCCACATCCACATCTTCCAGCCCCCTCGTCTCGACGATCACGCGGCGCCCGTCGGTCAGTTTGACGATGAAGTCTGGGTCATAATTCGAGAGAGCGCCCCCCTGCGCGAATGTGTTTGAATCGCTTGAAGACGCGAGGAACATCTTGATACATTGGAGAATGGAATATAATCATGTCCGTCCACACAGCGCCTTTGGCTATGCTGACGCGCTGGCTTAGCCCGGCGAATTCGCTGAATCAAGTCAGAGCAATGATGTCCCCGTTGACCAGATTTTCTCGCGCTGAAGATTGACCTGAATTGGGGATAAGACCACTGGTGACCACGCAGACAGGCGGGCAACTATTCGGAGTTTCCGAATAGTTCAGATTCCAACCTCTGGCCCAAGGAGCCTATGAAGAATGAACCCCAGCCTAATTCCGACCTCATCCTTTACCAGACCGAGGATGGCCGCACGCGCATCCAATGTCGGTTTGAAAACGAGACCGTCTGGCTGACGCAGCAGCAAATGGCGGAGCTTTTTCAGACCACAAAGCAGAATGTGAGTCTTCATGTTTTGAACATTTTTAGGGAGGGGGAACTGCTAGACGATTCAGTTGTCAAGGAATCCTTGACAACTGCCGACGACGGGAAGGACTACCACACGAAGTTCTACAACCTCGATGTCATCATCTCTGTGGGCTATCGGGTGAAATCGCCGCGCGGCACGCAGTTCCGCATCTGGGCCACGCAGCGGTTGCGGGAATACATCGTCAAGGGCTTCACGATGGACGACGAGCGGCTCAAGAATCCGCCGGGCAAGGGGCACATTGATTACTTCGACGAGTTGCTGGAGCGCATCCGCGACATCCGCTCGTCCGAGCGCCGGATGTATCTGCGCGTGCGGGAGATTCTGGCGCTGGCGGCGGACTACGAAGCGACGAAGCCGGAGACGCAGGTGTTTTTTCAGACCGTCCAGAACAAGCTGCACTTTGCCGCGACAGGGAAGACGGCGGCGGAACTCATCGTCGAGCGCGCGGACTCCGCGCAGCCAAACATGGGGCTGACCGCATGGCACGGCGGCGTGGTGCGCAAGGGTGATGTGACCATCGCCAAGAACTACTTGCGCGAGGATGAGATCGAGGAATTGAACCGGCTGGCGGTCATGTTCCTAGATTTCGCCGAAGATCAGGCGCGGCGGCGGAAGCAAATTTTTCTCCAAAACTGGGTCACGCGGCTGCATGACTTCCTGACTTTGAATGAGCGGACGATTCTGCCGGACGCGGGCAAGGTGAACCGCGAGGAGGCGCACCGGCTGGCTGAAGAAGAGTATGAGCGTTTCACCGCCCGCCGCCGCGCCGCGCTCGAAGCACACGGTGAAGCCGATTTACTCGGACTACTCGATGCCGAGGTAAAGAAACTGCCGAAACCGAAGAAGCCCAAACCATGATGCTGACATTGAATCATCCGTTTCCGTGCAGACACCTTGCCCGACTCATCGTCTGGCAGTTGGTCGGCGAAACTTCAGTCTGTCGGAATTTCCGACCAACTGAGCGAAATGCGAAACGAGACAAACCATGAGCCTCAACGAATCCATCGTCGAAGACCCCGCGCTGTCGACGAAGACGAAACTGAATTTTCGCCCGCCGGGAATCTGATTGACATCGCCGCACCACTACCGCAATCTCGCCCACCTTCGGCGCCACATCCACATCTTCCAGCCCCTTCGTCTCGACGAGCGCGCGGCGAAGAACGGACGGTCAAAGAAGTCTGCGGAGTTCGTGATATAAGTCACCGACTTATGAGCACGCCAAGCCTGCCGATTCTTCAATTCGTCACTTCCAATTACATGAATTTCAACGCGCGTGCCACTCGTGATGCGCTCTTTGCATACTGGGATCACATTCGCGGTGGCGGCAAGATGTACTGGGCCGTGGCGGGCGCGATGTCGAGCGCGCAGTTGGGCATCACGCTTGCGCCGGCGATTCGTGCGGGGTTGATTCATGGTCTTTCCGTCACGGGGGCGAATCTGGAAGAGTCGCTCTTTCGCCTTGTCGCGCATCATGGCTATAAGGATTTTCCTGACTATCGATATTTCACCAAGCGCGATGACACGCGAATTCTCAAGCAGCGCATGCGGCGCGTGACGGACACGAGCATTCCGGAAGATGAGGCGTTTCGCGCGGTAGAGAAGATTTTGGTGCCGATGTGGAAGAAGGCAACCAAGGATGGTGCGCGCCGTTTCTGGCATGAATATTTTTATGAGTTGGTCATGGCGATCAAGCCACGGCAGTATCAGGGGAATCCAGACGAGTGTTGGTTGCTCGCGGCGGCGAAGGCGAACTTGCCCATCGTTGTGCCCGGGCATGAAGATTCCACCTTTGGAAATATCTTTGCCTCGCATGTGAAGCTTGATGAATGCAGTGCAAATATCGCCAAGTCGGGCATTGAATATATGGGCCGACTCTACGACGATTACCGCGAACTTTCCAAGGGCAAGGGCATCGGCTTCTTCCAAATCGGCGGCGGTATCGCGGGCGACTTTCCGATCTGCGTTGTGCCGTCGATCAAGTATGACTTGCAAGCGCCGGTGAAACCGTGGGCTTACTTCTGTCAGATTTCAGATTCGACAACTTCGTATGGTTCTTATTCTGGCGCGACGCCCAACGAAAAAATCACTTGGGACAAGTTGACCGAGAAGACACCGATGTTTGTCATTGAATCGGACGCGACGATTGTTGCGCCGCTGATGCTTTGCGCGCTGCTTGAATGCAAGGCGAATCCTAAGGCTGCGGATGCGATCATCAAGGCTTCGCGTGCGCAGACGAAGCGATCGCGTGCGCGTTGAGTCTTGGGTCTAGCGAGACTGCGTTTCAGTTGGCACCGGCGCGACCACCCCACCGCCACCTGCGCCACGCTTCACCGCCCGCTTGCCTTGCGGCATTGGCTGAAGTCGTGACGAAAAATCCGCGCCCAATACTGCGCACAATTCGCGAAAGACCCTGCGATTCATTTCCTCGCGCTCGAACTTGAGCCCGATCATCACAGCGACGCGTTCCTTCTTCGACACCATACCTTGCGCCGTATTTTCCTCTGACTTGTCAACGACCTTTTTCCGTGCCGCCACAATCGAATTGCGTATCGCACGCGACTGACTGCGCCAACTTGCTTCGAGTGTTGCGGCGTGTGATGCAATCGCTTCGGGCAATTTCAACACGCGTGCGGCCTCGAACCGACTGCTGAGGTCAGTCGAATCCTTCGAATCGCGTGCGTATAGCTGATCGTCCCATTCATCTTGCAATCGCTGTGCAGATTCCGGCTTGAGTCGTTCCTTCAGCCGACTGATCATGTCGCGCTGAGCCTGTTGCACATTCTTTCGCAACGCCACCAACTGGTGTTGAAGCTTCATCGAAAGTTCGATGCCCGCCATATAGTTACCTCCTTCAATTTCTTGAGCGGCAGTGATCTTGCGATCTGCACCATTGACTAAGAAGTCTGGTCTCCTCGGCATCGCGGCGGTTGCCTTGTCGGTCACGCTCATGAGTTCGCGCATTTGCACCGCGAGCTGTGAACAACTCGACGCAAGATCTGCGCCGATTGCCTTCCAGTCATCGCTGGAAAGTTGCGCACGCAGTATTGCACGCACTGGATCGGTGCTCGTTACGCGGCCAAGCATCCCGCCGCTGATCGACGCAGCCGCGCGCTCGCTCTCCAGACTCCTCCACGGCGCCAACCAATCAACAATTGGTTTGCCTGCGCTCGGCACAACTGCTGGCAAGAGCGCATCAAGACTCGATGTCTCCAAAGCCAACAATTGCGTGCGCAGAGCCTCGCGTTCGGCGGCGCGACGCACGCGAACTTCAGGACTGAGCATGCCAACGGATCCATCTGGCTTCACTTCGAACATTCCAGCAAATGCGTCGCCATGCACAGCATCATGCGCCCGTGATGAATCGATCAATGTGCGCACATCCGCGTTGAGATCATCAATCGCGGTTTCGGCGACTGCCAGCATTGCTTCATCAGATCCAGCGGCAAGAAACACGGGCTTGATTTCTTGAAAGTCAATCAGCGCTGAAAACGCCGATGGTTTCTTGAACATCTCGGCGCCATCAAATGAGATATGCGCGTCCATCACATCGCTGTGCATGACGGTGACGCCACCAAACATGGCTTGCCCTCCTTCCATGCCGCTCAGATCCGGCATTTCAAAGCCATCGACTTCCATCTCCTCCATCAACTCGCTGTAATCGCTAGATTCATCGCTAGCTTCTTGAGCCGCGAATGCTTCCGCTATGGCATATTGGCGCACCGCACGCGCGATGCGATCATCGCTCGCCGTACCGGCATCTTGCGGATTCATCGCCAGCGAGAGCGCATCGACGGCGACTTGGGTTGCATCGGCAATCTTCTTGAACTGCTTGATTGCACCAGGATCCAATTTAGAACCAAACACATCTGAATTTCGTACCGACTGCATCGCGACTTCCTTCGCCACTGGCCACCACTGCGCAACCCACCCCGCGCAAATCTGATCAATCTGCAGTGCTGCACCCTCGGGAATTTGTTGCTGAGGCAGTGTCCACGCAAAGCTGATCGCCGCCGGGCCAATGCCAATCCTAGATCCCATCTTCGACAAAATCCTCGACCATTTGCCCACCAACTGACCTTGATCTCGGCCTGAAAGCGTGGGCAATATGGCGTCAATTGTGCGAATATCAAGTTCGCAGAGCTTGACCCGCGCCGCGTTGCGTTCCATTATTTCGGAGTCGCGAAATGCCTGCATGTCTGCATATTGCGCGACCATTCGCGCCTGCCTCTGTGCTAGGTTTGCCGCTGCATCGCCTGGTGTCGGATCCACTAAGGGCGGTTGCTTTGCTAACTTCTCCATCGCTTCGGCTCTGCGCAGAGGCATGTTGATGATCGCATCCCGCAACTTGCGCAGGAGACCTTGTCGTTCGATGAGATATTGATCGAACAGTGGATTGAGACTTGCGTTCTTCTCGTGGACGACCGCACGCAGTTCAAGCGCGTCGATCACATCGATCAGATCAAATGACAGCGTGCCGAAAGTCGAGTCATTGGCGGTTTGCGTAAACGCAAGGTCGCGCCGAATCTCAAGCATGGCAATCAAGCGACGCGTTGCATCGGCTTGATCTGGTCGCGCGGTGTTTCGAATCGCATCCAAGAGTGGGCGTTCTGCGTCATCGATTGCCTGCGCCGCAAGACGCCCCTTTGATTGCAACGCGCGTGCTTGTTCCACAGTTGATGCGCTCGATGTCGGAGTTCCGGCCCATTGTTTGATCTGCGCGGCCGCGACCGTGGTGAATTGACGAACATATGCGTCATAGTCAACAAGGATCTTTGCACGCTGAGCATCATCGAAGCCTGCGGCGGTCAGTCGCGCCTCGAGATCTGTGCTCCGCAGAGGCTTTATTTCGCCAGCGTGCGCCGTGTTCAGCGGGAACAACGCAACAATCGGAACAATCGCCAGAACCAGTGAGATCACATGACAAAGCGCGCGATTAAAAAGCATGGGTTATCTCCTTGGTTCCCATGATAGAGAACCGCAGCGCCCGCGCGCTTATCGAGATTGACCAGCAACCATCGCGCAATGCCGCATCATCAAATCGGTCGTCACGGCGCATCCGCGTGAAGATGCCAAGCAGGTGTGACTCGATCAGTTTGCGCTTCTCAGACCCGCGTGCATCAAGGTAAACACAGCCGCGATGTATCGCGATCAAACGGTCGCTCAGCGCCGCCGCCGGATGCGCCAGCGACATGAAACCGGCCGATGCGAAGGTAATCAGCCAATGCCTTTGACCGGGACCCCACATGTATTCAGGTGCCCTGTCATTGTCCCCAATTTAGGTTTATTTTTAGCGCACGAAAATACTGGTCAATCGAGACCTCGTTGTGCTCATCGCGTTGGCATCGCCGAGTGTGCGGGGCGGCGATGGGAGCCGGAGTCGGAAATGGTAAAGGAAAAAGAGTAAATGGAAGATGGGCAGAGGGAATCAGGGAGTCCTCGCGGACCGGAAACCGATGTCGTAGGCGGCGTAGTCGGGCGAGAAGTAATTACGCTGCGACCCGCGGCAGATGTAGGAGAAGATGTACCAAGAGCCGCCACGCGCCACTCGGCTGGTTCCGGATGACGGACCTGTGGGGTTCGTAGAGGGTGACGAGGAATAACTGCCATACCAATCATTGACCCACTCCCAAACATTGCCACTCATGTCATGCAGGCCAAGCGCGTTGGCTGTCTTGCCGCCGACTGCGTGAGTCTGGGATTTCGATTTTGGGTAGTACCACGCAATATTCCCAAGTAGCGCATCATCATTCGTGCCGTTGTGAAACGCGGTGCGAGTCACTGCCGTTCCCAGCTGCGCGCGATAGGCATATTCCCACTCCGCTTCGGTCGGCAAACGCAAGCCTGTCGCGGTGTTGAACGACGCAATCGTGGTCCACGAGACCGTCTCCACTGGCCGAGTCGCGGCGTCGGGGCGACTGGATCCTGGGGAGTTACTCGGATTGATGCCCATCTTCGCCGTCCACTGTGCTTGAGTCACTTCATAGCGGCCGAGATAGAACGCATTTGTCAGCGTCACGGCGTGCGTGGGGTTCTCGTCGCTCTCACACCCATACTGAACCGACGGCGTGCAACCCATCGTGAATGAACCCGGCGGAATCAGCAGCATCTCGATGTTCGTGCCAGCGTCCTTCACACGCCAAGCAAACCCCGACGCGACAATCGCTGCGCGCAAGTCAGGATCGGTCACAACTGCAGGATCGGGCACTGCCTCGATGAGTGTGGCCCAAGATGGCGTGACGATATTGAGAGAAGTAAACCCGCCCACATCCGTTGCCGCGCCATCCGAGCCTGTAGGTGTCACCGCAGTCGCCGTGGTGGGCGAAACCACAACAACATTGCTCGTCGCAACACCGCCAACGGTCACACTCGGGGAGATCTCCGCTCCTATGTTGGCTGGCTCATTGGGCTTTATCGGGTCTTGTTCGCGTGGAACGGGGCATGTGGCTGGTGCAGATGTCCACGATGCCTTGTCGCCATACCCCGCGCGTGCCAGGATTGCGGGTCCATTCAGCGTCACGGTGACTGCCCCATTCGGCTTCGTTTCGCAGATAAGAGGGAATGACCACTGAACACTCCACTCGCCGTTCGGCAGTTGGATCGCGCTCCGTCGTGGGTCCATATATGTAATACACATGCCCCGAAATTCTTCAGCTCGCGGCCCATATTGTGTTAGCCAATTTGGTGCCAGTCCGATCGTTGCGCCACCGGGAGCGGTGAGTGTTGCTAAATCTCTGGGCCGAGCCAACCCATCGCGGCCCAAGCGATTAGCGACACGACAAACGAGCTCGAGCGGTTGCCCTTGGACAACAATCTCAAACATAAGGTACCAGCATCCAGGGCGATACGGCGCTGGTCCGAGCTGCGTGCATCGCTTCACGACGACCGAGCAGTGATCAGTAAGAGGGTCGACCGTGTGTACCCCTGGAGATATGCTGGTCGGTCTGATGGAGTGGCCGGACACGGTGGACGCGAAAATGATGGCGAAGGATCCCGCGATCCACAAGGCAGAGAGTTGGTTGCTGCAACTCATGGCGACTGGCTCACGAAGCACGCGGGGGCGTTGCAAAGTGGCCGGATAAAGCCGCCTTGACAGCACCCCCCTGCCACCAATTCGCGGCAACAATCGTGGCAACTACCACGGCGCTGTTGCCATAGTTCTTCTGCGCTGTTGCAGGCCTGCTCGCAGCAGGGGCTCAAGTCGCCCGCCACCGCGCAATTTTGGGCGACAGCGTAGGCCTCGAGCTCCATGCAAATGCGAAGCCTTGGATCATTCCAGCGTCGCCAAAATGCGTTGCAACTCCCTTCGAATAGACCGAGTTGGCACGCTTGAGACACGTGCACCAGTTCGTGAGCCAATACTGCGCAAAAGTCGTCTCCTGCTCGGTCGCAAATGCTGATATGTACGGCTCGCTCGTCGCTATTGCAAATCGGCATGGCGTAGCCTAGAGTAGGCTCAAGTACATCTGGTTCTAAGCACGGCGAGCAGTAGATGTAGCCCATGATCACGCTTGGCCCAACGGCTGAGCATCTAGCCATAAGTTTCGCGGCCTCCGTGAGGTCGTCGCCAACGGAGCCAGTATCAAAGAGGCACTCGACGATCTTGTTGGCACACGAAGTTCCGGGTATGGTCCGGATGATGTCGCGCGGGTTAATCAGTCCCCCTGGAACTACTGGCTCGACGCTCGACATTATCACCGCTACTAGCTCGCTCCTGGCGACGATCTCGATACAGAGCGACTCCTCAAGCGCCTGCACGGTATACGAACTTCCAGTGCATTCACTCGGAGTGCTTGCGGTCGGGGAATAAAGCAGGGTTCCGCTGTTCTGCAAAACCACGCTGATATCTGCGGCATCAACAACCCCGTCAAAGTTCACATCGCCGTCGGTCGCGCCATCGGGTGACGGCGCCCCCAAGGAATCGACCACGTTGGCGATGTCGAGCGAGTCTACGGTTAGATTTCGGTCAGTATCTCCTTCGGCAGCCTCGAGCACGGTGGGCGTTCCGGCGCGCCGTCCAATGCCGATCAGCGCGCCAGTGATGCTCTGGTAAACGAACGAGCGGGATTCGATCACGCCAGCCTCGTTTATAACCAAGGCTGCGACACGCAGGTCAGGCATCTGGTCGCCATCGAGGTCATACATACCCGCGACATCGGTGCCGAACGCTGTCGTCACCACTCCTGTGGGCGGCTCGACGAAGAATTGCAATCGGGTCGTGGGGATGAATGGTTCAGCGACATCCGCGAAG
>Ga0209702_10003607_pt1 | contig 24060 bp, 24 predicted proteins | sample FRY01_FD_187210 | JGI IMG/M metagenome (GOLD analysis project Ga0209702, IMG submission 187210) | Freshwater microbial communities from Lake Fryxell liftoff mats and glacier meltwater in Antarctica - FRY-01 (SPAdes) (version 2) | ecosystem: Environmental > Aquatic > Freshwater > Ice > Glacier... | reverse complement strand
TATTGTTACTGCTTCAGGTTGTAGAGATTTGATTACAGAGAAGCATTTCCGTTTAATGAAAGACAAAGCGATTGTTTGTAATATCGGTCACTTTGATATTGAAATTGATATGGCTTGGTTAAATACCGAATACGGACATACAAAAGATACCATCAAACCACAGGTTGATTTGTATGAAATTGATGGAAAAGATGTTATTGTTTTAGCTGAAGGCCGTTTAGTAAACTTAGGTTGCGCAACTGGTCACCCTTCATTTGTAATGAGTAATTCATTCTCTAACCAAACATTGGCGCAGATTGAGTTGTGGATTAATCACAAAAATTACGAGAACAAAGTTTATGTATTGCCTAAGCATTTAGATGAGAAGGTAGCTTTTTTACATTTGGCAAAAGTTGGTGCTGTATTAGATGAGTTAACAACGGAGCAAGCTACTTATTTAGGTATCAGCAAAAACGGTCCTTTCAAATCTGAAATGTATCGTTATTAATCTTTTTTAATTCCTGAGCGAAGCGAAGGATCAAATTAATAGTTAGTCCCTCAACATAAAGTTGGGGGATTTTTTTTAATCTGTTGGGTTTCGTATATATTAGCGGCCATGTCATAAATACTATTATTACTTTTAACACTATGTTTTTAAATCAATAATAATCGAATCAGAATGAAGATTGTTCAATCAATATTACAATACTTAAAAACTATTCTTGCAATATCGGGCTTTAGAATTGACCATGCCACAGTACTTCGATCCATATTTATGGGATTATCAGTATTGCTAACTATATACCTAAGTAACAGTGCACATGTTAGTACAGGATTAGCTCTTGGCTATTTTGCAGTAAGTACTTTAGCTTATATAGGTTTCATCACTCTATGTCTTAAAGAGCATGGATGGAGGAAAAAGTTCATAACCAAGTTTGGCGAAGTAGATGGATATCTAAAATTTGAAGGCATATTGGCATTTTGTTTTTATCATAATGGCGCATCTATTGGCTATTTGAATGTTGTTACAGCTGGAAGTTTTGAGATAATGTATATGGAGTACTTGAAATATATAATTGGTGGAATTGTCCTTGTCGGATTTGTGGTTAAACTTTGGGCTGCACAAGTTGTTGGGTGGGATATTTATTATTGGAAAGATATGTTCCTAGGAAGGAAGATAAGCGATTTTGCAGTGCGTGGTCCCTACAAATATTTTGCTAATCCCATGTATGGTATTGGGCAGATCCAAGCTTATGGCTTTGCCATTTGGTATGGCAGTACCTATGGCCTTGGCGTAGCGTTACTTAATCAGTCATTGGTATTTATATTTTTCTTCTTAGTAGAAAAGAAATTTATACAGAGAGTATATATACAAGGAAAAGAGACAATATAATAAATTGTCAACGGACGTTTAGCGAAACACTTAAAAACACATAAAAGAAAATTCTGCCCAAATGAAAAAAGAGAAGCGGCGCGAAAATGTGTGAATCATGTAAATCATCTCCAAAATTGTGCGACTCTATTCGCCATAAAGCTATCTAGCTTTGCATACTTTCAATTGAAAATTAAAAATCAATAACACCAAACACAATTACATCATCGGTATTAAAGGTGTGTATATGATTGAAATTTATAAAACATGAAATCGAAAAAATATAATAACCCTCAATCCCGTAGAAAGTTCATTCTGCAAACAGCTATCGGTGGTACTTGCTTAGTACTCACAAATCCAATTAAATTATTAGCAAATCAAAATTTAAATATTATGAACAATAACATTCAATCAAAAGGATACGCAGGGAAAGACGAACAGGGAAAATTAGCCTTGTGGAATTTTGAACATAGATCTGTTGGCGACAACGATTTACTAATTGATATTAAATTTTCAGGAATTTGCCATTCCGATATACACACAATAAAAGGGCATTGGGAAAAACAGCAATATCCACAAGTTCCGGGTCACGAAATTGCAGGAATGGTAGGCACATGCGGTACAGCCGAAAAATCATCGCCAACAGGAATTACGCAAGGTGGGTATGCTAACAATATTATAGTAACGGAGTATTTTGCTATTAAAATCCCCGAGAACATGGACTTGCAATATGCAGCACCATTACTTTGTGCTGGCATAACTACTTATTCGCCTCTAATGAAAATAAAAGTAAAAAAGGGTGACAAGGTCGGTGTAGTAGGCATTGGTGGCTTAGGACACATGGCAATTAAGTTAGCAGTTTCAAAAGGTGCAGAAGTCTATGCCTTTACCACTTCGCCTTCAAAAGTAAATGACATCAAAGGCTTTGGTGCCAAGGAAGCAATCGTAGTAGATTCGGCAGAAAAATTGAAACCTTGGTTTGGAAAAATGGATTATATGATTTCAACAGTACCTTATGCTTATGATGTGTCAAATTATATTTCATGTGTAAAACCATATGGCTACTTTACACAAGTAGGACTACCAATTAATGGAGAACTTACGATCAATAATTTCAACATGAGTTTTAACCGTGTAAATTACAACGGTTCGCTAATCGGAGGTATTCCCGAAACACAAGAGATATTGAACTATTGTGCTGAAAATAAAATTTATCAGCAAATACAAATAATCAAAGCGGAAGAAATCAATGAGGTATGGGAAAAAGTAGTGAACAAAGAGGCCCGTTACCGTTATGTAATTGATGCCGAAACGATTTAATTATTACCAGTTGAAAATTAAATGCAGAAAACAAAATGGAAATGCAAATCGCTTCATGCAAATTACCATAACTACACTTTGGTTGTAGGCTATTGTTTTGACCGTTCACTAATTTACTTTACGGTATAAAAAATATTTCGTTCCTTTAAAGTGCATTTGCACAGGGCTAACAATGACCCGTCCTGAAACAAAACATTAGCACATTTGACAAATGGAATTGACGAAAGAACAACATGATATTATCAATTCGATCGGCAACATCAAAATTAATGCTGTTGCTGGTTCTGGAAAAACAACTACCATTATTGAATATGCCAAAGCAAGACCTGCAACAAGTAAAATTCTTTATTTAGCATTTAATAAATCAGTAAAGCTCGAAGCTGCTAAAAAATTTACGGATAATGGACTGAATAACGTAAAAGTTGAAACCGCTCATTCGCTAGCATACAGACATATTGTTTTTCAAAACCGTTATAAAGTAAAATCGCAAGGTTATAAGACAAATGAAATTACTGAACTGCTAAACTTACAAGGCAATGAAGAAAAACATACAGAATATGTAATCGCAAACCATATAAACAAATTCATTGCCTATTTCTGTAATAGCAACAAGCAAAAAGTTCAGGACTTAAACTATCTTGACACCATAACAGACTCAAAAGCTAAAACTTTTGTGTCGTCATTTTACGATTACATTGTTTCTCAGTCGAGGCTTTTATTAAGCAAGATGGATAAAGGAGAAATTGAAATAACCCACGACTTTTACCTTAAAAAATTTCAACTCTCAAATCCAAAGCTTAATTACGACTACATTCTTTTTGACGAAGGCCAAGACGCTTCACCTGCAATGCTTGATGTATTCTTCAAACAAAAAGCAACGAAAGTAATTGTTGGAGACACTCACCAACAAATTTACGGCTGGCGTTTTGCTGTAAACTCATTAGAAAAAGCTGACTTTAAAACTTATCACCTTTCAACAAGTTTTAGGTTCAGTCAAGAAATTGCAAATCTTGCAATGGAAGTTTTAAAATTCAAAAAACATCTTAACGAACAACAAACAATACCGATCACAGGCAAAGGAAATAGCAAGGAAATAAAGACCAAAGCCGTTCTTGCAAGAACAAATCTTGGACTATTGTTAAAAGCAATTGAATATATTACAGAAAAGAAAAAGGTTAAACATATTTACTTCGAAGGTAACATCAACTCATATACTTACGCAGACGATGGAGCTTCACTTTATGATGTATTAAATCTTTACAATAAAAAACATCACTTAATAAAAGACAACCTTATAAAGGCAATGAAAGACCTTGATGAGTTGGAAGATTATATCGAAAAAACTGAGGATGTTCAACTTGCTATGATGGTTGAAATAGTTAGAGAGTATGGAAATAAAATACCAGATATCATTAAAGCTATTAAAGAAAAACATGTTGAGAATAATGACAAGGAAAAAGCGGAAATGATTTTCTCCACGGTACATCGTTGCAAAGGAATGGAATACGATACAATTCAACTTGTGAACGATTTTATAACAGAAGAAAAATTAGAAAAGCTTAAAGAAAACAAGAAAGCTGAAGAAATAAATGCAACTAAAATGAATGAAGAAATTAATTTACTTTATGTTGCAGTAACTCGTACAAAAAACAGTATTCACATCCCTGAAACTCTTATGCCTAAAGAGTTTCCAAAATCTTCACAAATTCACATTATAAAAGTTATTAGTGAAGAAGAAAAAAAACAATCAAGAACAACGATCACTAAACATAAAACCGAAAAGAATACAAACAATAAAGAAAGGGCGTATTCAGTTGACGAAGTAAGAGCCAAACATAAAGGTGCTTATCAACCTTGGACACCTGAACTCGACAATGAACTTACGGTAATGTTTTGTGAAGGGGTTAGTGCAAAAGATATAGCAAAATATTTCGGACGGACTAATAGCGCAATAGCATCAAGAATTAAAAAATTAGAACTCGAAGATCTCTATGGATAGCAGAAGCACTATTATATAATTATTGATTTCCCATTTATTTAAAGTCATTTGTTATTCTTTGTAACTATCGTTGCATTGTTAAAAATATTAGTTTGTATGGTCCTAAAATAGGATTATCGCTCGCGCAAACAAAAGAAAAATTAACAGCTAAACAATGGATTGAATTAGTTGCGAAAGAAATTGGCACAGAACCTAAAATACAAAAAATACCAACATGGATGATTCACATTTTAGGACTATTTATTCCTTTTATGAAAGAATTTCCCGAAATGATATATCAATACGAAATGGATTATTTTTTCGACAGCAGTAAATTTGAAAAACGATTTGGAATACCTTCTACAAAGCCTGAAGATGGCATAAAAATAATGGTTAATAATTTTAAGAAAAATCAAAATATATAATCTAACCTCAAGTAATTGCTTTGATGCTCCCGAACTATTGTTTGTACAATTTCTTTGTTAACAGCATTGTCTTTGGTTGAAATTAAAATACGAATACTAAATGCTCTTAATGCATCTGCAACGCTCAATGTGCCTTCTGCACTGTCTTTCCTGCCGTTGAAAGGGTACATATCTGGTCCGCGTTGGCACTGTGTATTGATGTTGATACGACCAACCTGATTTGCTAGCTCATCAATTAAATGTCCAATTATTTTAGGATTGCTACCAAATATGCTCAATTGTTGTCCATAATTTGATTGTACAATATAATTAATTACCTCATCAATATTTTTATAAGTAACGATGGGTACTACTGGACCAAATTGCTCTTCAGTATAAATCCTCATTTTATCATTCACAGGATATAATACAGTAGGATAAAAAAAGTTATCATTAACAACTCCCCCATTTTCATTAATAATTTCAGCACCAAATTTTTTGGCATCATTTACAAGGCCGGTTAAATAATCCGTTTTACCAGGTTCTGGTAGAGGGGTTATTTTTACATCCTTTTCCCAAGGCATTCCACATTTTAATTTAGCAACAGCCGATGTAAACTTTTGTATAAAGCTGCCTGCAATATTTTCATGTACAAAAATAATTTTAAGCGCCGTACATCGCTGCCCGTTAAATGAAAGTGAGCCCGCCACTACTTCATTTACTGTTGTATCGATATCCGCATCTGGTAAAATAATGGCAGGATTTTTTGCGTCTAACCCTAATACACTTTTTAATCGATGAGGCTTAGGATGCAATTTTTTAATATCACTTGCTCCCTTGTTGGTACCAATAAAGGCAAACAAATCAATCTTGCCAGTCTCCATCAATACTCCAACCGTATCTCTTCCTTTACCATAAATAATATTGATAACGCCTTTTGGAAAGCAGTCCTTAAAAACATTCAACAATGGCTTTATAAATAGTACTCCATACTTAGCAGGTTTAAATACTACCGTGTTTCCCATTATCAATGCAGGAATCAATGTAGTAAAAGTTTCATTCAATGGATAATTGTATGGCCCCATGCACAATGCAACACCCAAAGGTACTCGGCGTATTTGAGCTACAATACCTTCTTCATTTTCAAATTTTGAGTTTCGTCGATCTTGATTTTTTAATTCTTTAATAGTGTCTTCTATATAAATACAAGTTCGGTCGAATTCCTTTTCACTATCAGGTAAATTTTTACCAATCTCCCACATCAATAATTTTACCACATCCGCTTTTTGCGTTTTCATCTCCTGCAAAAAATTTTCAACATGGGCAATCCTATCAATTATACTCATGGTGGGCCAGATGCCGGTTCCGTTATTGTATGCAGCTACAGCAGCATCTAATGCTTCTAAAGATTCTTTTTCTGTTAACAATGGTGTACTGCCGATGATATTTTTTTCGTTTGCATTTCCATTATTTATGCTTACTGGTGATACAACTTCATTCATTGGGCCATCCCACATTTTAAGTTCGCCATTTACCAAGTATTCACGTTGTTCTATAAAACCAGCTAGTTTCCATTGCTGTGGAATTTGATCTGATAAAGGAAAAATATTTTCAAGCATTTGTATACAATTTAATTGGTAGTGATTTTTTAAGAATGTAAGCTATAACACAAAAACCAATACTATTGTTTAACCTTACTAAATTACATTTAGCATTTAGTTGTTAACTTCAACCTGACATTGCCCCAAATTAAATAGAATCATGCTTAAATTCTTTGTAATACTAGCCATCATTTGCTCTTTTCAGATAAATGGGATTGCTCAAAAGCTACCAAGAGTAATAATACTTGCAACCGGCGGTACTATTGCCGGCAAAGGCGCTTCTCCAGATAGGGCTGCTTATGAATCGGGGAAAATTCTCATACAAGATTTATTAATTGCCATTCCCTCCATCAATAAACTAGTTGACATTAAAGGAGAACAAATAGCCAATGTTGCAAGCTCCAACATGACGATTGAAATTTGGATGAAGCTTGCTAAGCGAATCAATGAAATATTTACAACTAATGAAGCTGATGGAGTTGTAATTACCCATGGCACAGATACGCAAGAAGAAACAGCCTACTTTTAAGTCTCACTATTCAATCAAATAAACCTGTAGTACTTACTGGATCGATGCGCCCTTCAACTGCTATTAGTTCAGACGGACCTAAAAATTTATACGATGCCATCTTAGTTGCCGCAGCCCCACAAAGCATAGGTAAGGGTGTTATTCAGAGCTTTAACGAAATGATTTATGATGCAAAAAATGTAACAAAAACTAATACGAGTAATGTAAACGCTTTTAGCTCACCCAATGCAGGACCTATCGGGAAAGTTTATGATGGTCAGGTTAAATACTACACCGATCCAATATATACTAACAATAAAAAACCATTTTTCGATATCAGCAAAATTGCACAGTTACCAAAAGTGGAAATTGTATACATGTATGTAGATGCATCCACCATTCTATTAAATACATTGATTAATGAAAGGGTTGATGGAATTATTATTGCAGGAGCGGGCGGTGGAAGTTACAGTAAAGCTTTTCAGGTTGCTACTGAAAATGCAAAGCAAAAGGGAGTTGCCATCGTTAGATCATCACGAGTTGTTTCTGGTAATATTACCATTGCAACAACAGAAGAATTCAACGACGTTAAAATGAATACAGTGGCAGCGTTCGATCACAATCCGCAGAAAGCAAGAATATTATTAATGCTGGCACTTACAAAAACAAAAGACAGAGAGAAGTTGCAGGAGATATTTATGAATGATTGATTCAATTGAAACAATATTCACCAAAACTTTATCTTTGCTAGATAACCAATTTTTAAATGAAACTTCAGTTAGACAGAATCGGAACAGTTGGACTTTTTTTGGCGGCACTTGCAACACCTTGTTGCTTTCCACTTTTTGCTTTTGTACTTTCCGCTTTAGGATTTGGTTCAGCAGAAATTTTTGGCGGTTGGACAAAAACTGTTTTTGAAATTCTTGTTGTAATTTCTCTTGTAGGACTTTTTATTTCTTACCGACAACATCGTTGCACTTATCCTTTACTTATTGCAATTCCGAGTGCATTATTTATTTTTTATGGATACAACTTTAACGAGGGCAACAATTGGAACATATTTATTTACATAGGAATGTTCGGGCTACTTGCAGCTACAATTTGGAACTATCAGCGAAATAAACTTCACGGAAGTTGCAATACATGCATCAACATTAACGGCAAGACAGTCGAATTAGAATCAACAATCACTTGCCCAACTTGCGGTCACAAGAAAACAGCAATTATGCCAACAAATGCTTGTCAGTATTTTTACAAGTGCGAACAATGCAATACAGTTTTGAAACCAAAACAAGGCGACTGTTGTGTTTATTGTAGTTATGGAACTGTAAAGTGTCCTCCAATTCAAGCGGGTGACAGTTATTGCTAAGAAAACCGTTGAAGAATTGCCTTTTTTTGTTTTATTGTAAGGCAATTTATTAGTTGAATTAAGTGAAATTATTTCAAATCGGCTGATGACCATTCTTTACCAAAATTTTTTAAATTTCAAATATGATATTTATTTAAAGTTGTTTATTATTCTTTGTCTGTCTTCATTCTCTTTATCATTCTTATGATAAATCTCAATAAAAGTAATTTTTTGATCCTTTTCAAAGTAAGCATAAATCAATCTTAATCCTGAATTTACTCCACTCCCTTTTAATGCTTTACAGGCAATCTTTTTTACTTTAATAATACAAGTTTCTAATCCCAAATTATCAATACGAAAACTAAACGGCGGTCTTTCATCGGGTTTCATCTTCAAAATTATTTTAACCTCAACTAAGTCGTCGTTTAAAGTTCTATACTTTCTTAAGAGATGTTTTAAATCTTTATCAAACTCATGTAGTGTGTTTAATTCCATGGTTTAATCATTTGTTTCATCATAAACTCTAACAGAATAGGGCATTTCTCTGTAGAAAGCTAACTCGTAGCTAATTTCTTTCCCTTCATCAGTAACTTCCCAAGGTAAATCGTTATGAGAATAGTTGCTGATAGCTGAAGCACTCCAATCACTCATTTGTTCAATTACTCTGTCAATCACATCTTTCTCACTTGCTTTCAATTCAGTTAAATCGGCTTTTTCTAATGGCAAATAGCGGGTTTGAGGAAAACCATGATATTGAGTTTTTACTCTTTGCAATAGCCCCTTGTCAATCATTTGATTGATGATTGTATCTAACTTTTGTGGTACCGGACCATAAGGTAGTTTACGATACTTTGCACCGGTTAAATGCTCTTCATACAATTCATAATGGTTAAAATCAGAAAAATAAAGCAACTTGTAAAGAACAGTTTCACCTACGTTCGGCTTACCTGCACAACGCTCGAGAATATACAACAAAACATTTTTAAATTTATTGATTTGCAATGTTGGCACTGAAATACGTTCTGTTGTTTTCTTTACCTTTTTTTCTTCTTTGCCTTCAACATCTTGGTTTGTAGAGAAATTCTTAGACATAAAATCATCTAAAGAAAATTCTAAAACCAAAGACAATTTTTGCAGCTCAAGAATATCAACACTTCTATTTCCTAACTCAATTTGAGCCAATGATGGTCTAGAAATTTTGACACTTTTAGCCAAATCCTCCTGTGATAACCCTTTCGCTTTACGAAGTTCAGTTACCCTCTGACCAATTTGCTTTTGTGTCAATTTAATGCTCATAATAATTTCTAGGTTTAAATTTAATAGATCGAAGTTAATAATTGTTTTAATTTAAAACAATAAATTGTTCTATAAACATACAAATATTTTCAAGATATGATATTAATTTTGCCGCACTTATTACACATTTTCGGCATATAGCAAATTCTTACTTATATTTAAGTTTAATAATCATACATCAGGATGCCGTTAAGTTGGAACGAAATTAAAAGTAGAGCCACAGCCTTTAGCAAAGAATGGGAAGATGAAGTAAGTGAAGATGCCGAAGCAAAGCGCATTGAGTTTTTATTTGAGTTATATGATAAATACACATCAGGTTTGTTTGTAAAGGAGAAAAAGAAAAAGACTAAAGATTAACAATGAACAGTGAAATCATCATATATCAAAATCCTGACGGTAACATCAAAATAGATGTACGTTTAGAGGAAGAAACTGTTTGGCTTACACAAGACCAAATGGCTATTCTTTTTGGAAAAGGAAGAAGCACTATAACCGAACATATTGGCAATATTTTAAAAGAAGGTGAATTGATTGAAATACTGGTATGTCGGGATTTCCGACACACCACTCAACATGGTGCTATTGAAGGAAAAACGCAAGAAAGTTCAATCAAGTATTACAATCTAGATGTGATTATTTCAGTTGGCTATCGTGTAAAATCGCCACAGGGTACCCAATTTCGTATTTGGGCTACTCAACGGTTAAAAGAATACATCATAAAAGGTTTCGCTTTAAATGATGATCGTTTTAAATTGGGCAACTCTATGAATTATTTCAATGAGTTACAGGAACGAATTCGAGAAATAAGGATTTCAGAGCGATTCTTCTATCAAAAAATAAAAGACATCTACACTACCAGTATTGATTACGATGCTAAGGATGAAAAGACAATTGAGTTTTTTAAAGTGGTGCAAAATAAATTGCTTTGGGCTATAAGTGAACAAACAGCAGCCGAGTTGGTATTTCGTAGATAAGATGCAGGAAAAATAAGTCACGAAATGGCTTTGCAAAAATCAAGTGATGAGTTTGAAAAATATAAAGTAGAACAGAAAAAAATAGAGAAAGAGATGAGTTTGAAAGAGATAGAAAGCGACTTAGAAAAGCTAAAAAAACTAACCAAAAAGTAATTTCTCTCCAAATGAAAAAGTTCTCTTTTTTTAAAGAAAAATGAAATAAACAATAGTAACAAATTTCATTACTAAAATTTAACTAACGCAATTGTGAATGAATTGGAATACTTTTTAGATAGTTTATACTATTTACTGAAAATATAGTTAGAAAGAATAATTATGGATATTAAAGAAATAATTTTTGACGAAGAAGATAAAACACTTTTCTTAATAAACGACTTACAATTAAAAGCAGATGCTATTAGATTTTCAATTCTACCAAAGTTAGAAATTATAAATAATGAAATAATTTCGAGAATAGCGGAGGTTTATGATATAGATTTTTATAAACATTACGCTACAAGTAAAGCACCTCAATTTCGACTTTCTAAAAATCAAAGAAAAGAAGCAACAAAAACAGATTACACTTATTCTGAAGTTTCAATTACAGGACAAAGAAAGGATAATAAATGGCTTGGATTAACTTTACGCATCTTACCTATAAAAAGTTTTTTAATTTTTTTTCAAAAAAATGCTGATTTAATTTCAGGTCTTGCATCAAAAGCTAAACTAAATTATGATTTTGAATTTATCGACGTTTTTTTAATAAAAGAGGACTTAGCATTAAAATTACAAGAAAAAGAATATTATGTGGAATTTAAAACAACCTCTTTTGAATATCCAATAGATTATAAAAAAATAAATAAAATAATTTATTCAAATATTTTATTTTTCCCGGTGATAAATGCCTGCGTTAATGTAGCACTAGGGGGAAAACCGAAATTTGAAGCCGATATTCTAAAGCTTGAAAATAAAATAGATCAATATCTCGAAAAATACTTTAATCAAGAAGATACAAACAAAGTAATTCAATCTTTAGAGGATATTGAATTGTACAAACAAAGAGCAGAAGTAAAAATAAAAGTTCAAACAGGTTTGAGATGGCAAGTATTTAAAAGAGATAACTGGAAATGCCTAGCATGTGGACGAAGGGCAGAAGACAACGTAATTCTTCATATAGACCATATTATCCCTCGATCAAAAGGTGGCAAAGACGAAATAGAAAACTATCAAACAATGTGTGACATTTGTAATATTGGAAAAAGCAACAAGGACAATACAGACTTACGTAGATAAATATGACAATTACCAACAGTATGATGCAGTAATAAAAACTCTTCTTTGTGAAATTTACATAACTTCTTCATTCTAATTGAATATTTATAATCAACTAAATAAATATTACAATGATCTTAAATATAACAAAACACTCACATCATAACAGAATAACTTATATTTACTTAACAAATGGATATTAAATCCTGTAAAAATGGAATCTCTAAATCAAACTAAAATATTAGAAACTTTTGAAAATGTTAGGAAACTATCTTTCGAAGAAAAGAAAGATTCTATATTTAATGAAGTAAAAATCAATAAATTATTAGACACAATTCTAGATTTTAAAAAAGTATACACTGATAAAACAATTAAAATAAATACACTAGTTGAAAAAATTGAGCAAATAACTTGGTTTAATAATGTAGGCAATGACTCCTTAATGTCAATAAATGATTTAATTTCATCAATAAGAGATTTGCACTCTTCTTTATTAAGACAATATATTTCTCTAAATTTCATTCGAACAAATGGAATTGCTAAAGAAGAAATAAAAAAATTTAAAGATTCAATAGATGATTTAAAATATATTGCAGCTGACCTTGATTCTAGATTTTTTTTCCTGCCAAATACCCCTGATTTTCAAGAAACTACTAAAGAACTTTCATTGTTTTAATGATAATATTTTGCTTAGAAAAATAACTCTTACTCATCAATTGAAGCAGATATTATAGAATATTTCTTCAATAAAGAAATTCAGCTATTAACTTCTGGTACAAGATTAAATAATAGTAACGATACCCCTTTTATAAAGAAAAGATTAAACGGAAGCGGAGGCTTTAGGATATACTTTTTATTGATCATAAAAAATGAAAAGGTTTATTTAATATTCCTTCATCCAAAGACAGGTTCTTTAGGTTATGAAAATATTACTGACGACTCAAAAGCATTATTATACAAAAAGGTTTTGGAATGTATAAAGTCAAATAACTTATACGAGGTAGTAGTTGACAACAATAAATTAGACTTCAAAAAAAAATAAACAAGCACTTCAACGTTTACTTGAGTTAAATTAAAATCGACATTAAAAATATAATATTATATGACCGATTTAAATAAAAAGAGGCTGCCCTTCACAAGACAACCTCTTTCAATCTAAATTTTATAGAACTTAATTAAGCTAAATCATATCTATCGAGGTTCATTACTTTATTCCAAGCTGCAACAAAATCTTTCACGAATTTTTCTTTAGAATCAGATGAAGCATATACTTCAGCAATTGCACGCAACTCCGAATTAGAACCAAAGATCAAATCAACACGAGTACCTGTATATTTTACTTCTCCACTTTTACGATCACGTGCTTCAAATGAATCTTTATGATCATTAGTAGCAGTCCACACATTTCCAATATTCAATAAGTTTACAAAAAAATCATTTGTGAGCGCTTCCGAATTATTGGTAAATACCCCATGTTTTGAATAATCAAAATTAGTATTCAACATACGCATCCCTCCTACTAATACCGTCATCTCTGGAGCAGTTAAAGTCATTAGTTGTGCTTTATCAATCAATAATTCTTCTGCAGTTAATGAATAATTTGCTTTTGAATAATTGCGGAAACCATCTGCCATAGGCTCTAATAAAGAAAATGATTCAACATCTGTTTGTTCTTGAGTTGCATCTGTTCTTCCTGCAGAAAAAGGAACTGTAATATTATGACCTGCATTAGAAGCAGCTTTTTCAATTGCAGCACATCCACCCAAAACAATTAAATCTGCAATAGAAACTTGCTTACCACTATTTGCAGCGTTAAATGTTTTCTGAACTTGTTCTAACGCATCTAACACTTTTGATAATTGTGCTGGATTATTAGACGCCCAATATTTTTGAGGAGTTAATCTTAATCTTCCGCCATTTGCACCACCTCGCTTGTCTGATCCTCTAAATGTAGAAGCAGAAGCCCAAGCTGTAGCAACCAATTGAGATATGCTTAAACCAGTTGCTAATAGCTGCGATTTTAATGCTGTAATATCAGTAGCATCAATCATTTGGTAATTTGCAGCAGGAACAGGATCTTGCCAAATTAGTACTTCAGCAGGAACATCTTTACCTAAATACAAAACGCGTGGCCCCATATCGCGGTGTGTTAATTTAAACCAAGCTCTTGCAAATGCATCAGCTAACTGATCGGGGTTTTCAAAAAATCTTCGTGAAACTTTTTCATAAGCAGGGTCTACTCTTAATGCAATATCAGAAGTTAGCATAAACGGCGCATGTTTCTTTGATGGATTATGCGCATCTGGCACCGTACCTGCACCACCGTTATTTTTTGGCTTCCATTGGTGAGCACCAGCAGGACTTTTACTCAACTCCCATTCAAAACCAAATAAATTTTCGAAATAATTGTTGCTCCATTTTGTAGGTGTGGTAGACCATGCTCCTTCTAATCCACTTGTAATTGTATCTTCTCCATATCCGGTGCCGAAGCTGTTTTTCCAACCTTGTGACTGTTCTTCTAATCCTGCAGCTGCTGGTTCTGCACCAACATGCTCTGATGAAGCAGCACCATGCGTTTTTCCAAATGTATGTCCACCTGCAATTAATGCAACAGTTTCTTCATCATTCATTGCCATACGTCCAAATGTTTCACGAATATCACGAGCCGATGCCAAAGGATCAGGATTTCCATCGGGCCCTTCGGGGTTTACGTAAATTAAACCCATCTGCACAGCAGCCAATGGATTTTCTAAAATTCGGGAATGGATTTTTCCATCTGCATCATCGTCTGACACTATCACACCATGATTTTCTTCCACACCTTCAGAACCATTTACATAACGTATATCACCACCTAACCATTTCTTTTCGGATCCCCAATAAATATCTTCTTCTGGCTCCCAAACATCTGCTCGTCCGCCTCCAAATCCAAAGGTTTTAAAACCCATCGATTCTAAAGCGCAATTGCCCGTTAAGATCATTAAATCGGCCCAAGATAATTTATTGCCATACTTCTGTTTAATTGGCCATAATAGTAAACGAGCTTTATCTAAATTGGTATTATCTGGCCAGCTATTTAATGGCGCAAAACGTTGTGTACCCGAACAAGCTCCACCTCTACCATCTGCTGTTCTGTAAGTTCCCGCGCTATGCCATGCCAATCTAATAAAGAAAGGACCATAATGACCGTAGTCGGCAGGCCACCAATCCTGTGAATTGGTCATTAATTCAATAATATCTTTTTTAGCGGCATCTAAATCCAATGAATTGAAAGCTTCCGTATAATTAAATGACTCCCCCAATGGATTGGAAAGAGCAGAATTCTGACGAAGAATATTTAATTTCAATTGATTGGGCCACCAATCAACATTTTTTGTGCCATTTCCTGCACTTTTTTTGGGCATACTACCAGTAAATGGGCATTTAGCTGCTGCATTAGTTCCGGAATTCTCTTGATTTTCCATTCTTTGTACGTTTATTTTTAAATTTTTTCTAGAATGCAAATTTACAACAATATCTAAACACTATTTCTATCTTTAACCAATTGAAAAAGATTTTACCCATAATTATTATTGCACAGTTTTTTTGCACATCAATTTGGTTTGCCGGAAATGCAATAATGCCCGAAATAGTTAAACAATTTGAACTAAATCAGCAATTTCTAGCTCACTTTATTAGTGCAGTACAATTGGGGTTTGTAATTGGCACACTCAGTTTTGGATTGCTTGCAATAGCAGATCGATTTTCGCCATCCACCGTTTTTTTTATTAGCGCTTTAATTGCAGCATTATTTAACCTGGCTATTTGCATTGAAGGAATCAATTCAACTTCTATACTTTTTTTTAGATTTTTTACAGGATTTTTTCTTGCAGGAATTTATCCTGTTGGTATGAAAATTGCTTCCGACTATTTCCAAAAAGGACTAGGAAACTCATTAGGCTTTTTAGTTGGCGCATTGGTGCTTGGAACTGCCTTTCCACATCTATTAAAAAATATAACTACGCAATTACCTTGGAAATATGTAATTTTTGCTACCTCTTTTCTTTCGGTTGTAGGTGGACTGATATTATTTTTGTTTGTACCAAATGGACCATATAGAAAAGTAAGTAAGTCGTTAAACTTTGGTTCATTCTTAATTGCATTTAAAAACAAACAATTTCAATCAGCAGCTTTTGGTTATTTCGGGCACATGTGGGAATTATATGCTTTCTGGACTTTCGTGCCAATTATTTTGTTGAATTATAAAAATGCTTATTCGCTCTCCACTTTAAATATCCCTCTTTTATCGTTTATAATTATTGGATCAGGTTCAATAGCTTGTATTTTAGCAGGTAACCTTTCACTAAAATTTCATCCAAAAAAAATTGCTACAATATTATTGTTATCATCATGTATATGCTGTTTAATTTCTCCATTGATTTTGTTGAATAATTCTTTACCACTATTTTTATTTTTCTTGTTTTTTTGGGGGATGACAGTAGTTGGCGATTCTCCTCTTTTTTCTACATTAGTTGCTCAAAATGTTGCGGAAGAATTTAGAGGAACTTCTTTAACAATTATAAATTGCATTGGGTTTGCTATTACTTTAATTAGCATTCAACTGATTAATTTATTATCAAACCATATTAATGCACAATACATTTACATGATACTTGCAATAGGTCCGATTGTGGGATTATGGAGATTGATAAACCCTTTTTCAATTGATAAAATAAGTTAACTTCAACCTATGGAATTAATTGCCAAAATATTTTTCACCCAAGCCCTTCCAGCAATTATTGCATTAATATTAATTTTAACAGTTAAATAGCCAACCATGAGAAATCTGATCTTGCTACTTTTTGCTTGCATTTTATTTTCTTGCAACCAAAAAACTCCTACTTCATCTAATTACTTTAATTATGGCGATTCAATTGAAGGCGGTGGCGTAAAAATGATTCCGATAAAAACACCAGTTGGCGATTTTAAAGTGTGGACAAAACGCTTTGGGAATAATCCAAAAATTAAAATTTTATTATTGCATGGCGGTCCCGCAATGACCCATGAATACATGGAATGTTTTGAAACATTTTTTCAAAGAGAAAGTTTTGAATTTTATGAATATGATCAACTAGGTTCTTATTATAGCGATCAGCCTAAAGACAGCAGCTTATGGACAACAGAACGTTTTGTAGAAGAAGTAGAACAGGTTCGTAAAGCAATAGGTGCCGATAGTTCTAACTTTTATGTTTTAGGAAATTCTTGGGGCGGAATACTTGCCATGGAATATGCTTTAAAATACCAACAAAATATGAAAGGCTTATTGGTTTCAAATATGGTTGCAAGTGCTCCTGAATATGGAAAATATGCAGATGAAGTATTGGCTAAACAAATGAAACCTGAAATACTCGCAGAGATTCGTGCTTTAGAAGCCAAAAAAGAATTTAGTAACCCAAGATACATGGAGCTATTAATTCCTAATTTTTATCACGAACATATTTGCAAGTTAATTGAATGGCCTGATGCACTTAACCGTTCCTTGAAACATGCTAATGGTGAAATTTATACCATGATGCAAGGGCCAAGTGAATTTGGAATAAGTGGACGATTAGCAAAATGGGATATTAAAAATCGTTTAAACGAAATAAAAGTGCCAACGCTAATGATTGGTGCCAAATTCGATACCATGGATCCCAAGGAAATGGAGGCCCAAAGCAAACTGGTTCAAAAAGGCCGATACCTATATTGCCCTAACGGTAGCCATCTTGCAATGTGGGATGATCAAAAAATTTATATGAATGGCGTAATTCAATTTATTAAAGATATTGATGTTGGAAGCTTTTAATCGAGTATTTTCGGCCTTGATATGAATTTATTTACTACCCCTGGACCAATTACCATTACTTGCCACAAGCGCATTACTCCCTATTTAGAAAAAGAAGTGATCGATTTAGGTTTTACTATTAATCAATTATTTGTTACCGGTGTGAGATTAACTGGTACCATTAATGATTGTATCAAACTAAATCTTAACCTCCGTTGTGCTAGTCAGGTTTTATATAGCTTAAAAACTTTCGATGCCGAAAATGCAGATGATATTTATAATAATTTGGTTGATATTGCTTGGGAAGATATTTTACCTGAAGATGGATATTTTTCTGTAACCAGCAATGTACAAAATGAAACCATCAACAATAGCATGTTTGCCAATTTGCGTGTTAAAGATGCTATTGTAGATCGCTTGCGCGATAAAACAGGTAAACGTCCTTCTACAGGTGCAGCACTTACTGGCACAGTAATTCACTTGTTTTGGAAAATGGAATCTGCCGAAATATTTATTGATACATCTGGTGATTCGTTAGCAAGACATGGCTATAGAAAAATTCCTGGCCTCGCTCCGATGTTAGAGGGACTAGCAGCTGCAACAATACTTGCAACTAATTGGAATCGCTTAAATCCTTTTGTCAATCCTATGTGTGGATCAGGCACTTTGGCTATTGAAGCTGCATTAATTGCAACCAACAGAAGACCTGGATTATTTCGCAATAATTATGCATTCAAGCATATTAAAGGATATGATGAATCGGTCTATAAAAAAGAAGATGCTTTATTAGAGGATCAAATAAAAGATGTACCAGGTTTAAGAATTATAGCTAGCGATCTTAGTGCAAAAGCAATTGAAAATGCGCGCAAAAATGCGATTGCTGCTGGAGTGCAACAACTAATTGAATTTAGTGTTTGCGATTTTGCATCAACAGAAATACCCGAAAATGGAGAAGGCATAATGATGATGAATCCAGAGTATGGAGAACGAATGGGAGAAGTCGCCGATTTAGAAGCAACGTATAGTGGCATTGGCGATTTTATGAAGAAACAATGCAAGGGCTACTTTGGCTATATTTTTACTGGTAATTTAGATTTAGCCAAAAAAATTGGTTTAAAAGCCAAACGCAGAATTGAGTTTTATAATAGCACTATCGATTGCCGATTGCTAGAATATGAATTATATAGTGGCAGCAAAAGAGAAATTAAAACTGAAAATAAATAAACGAGTTTCCGCTCTCCTGACTCCAAATATTTAGTCGCCCCTGAAAAAACCCTTTTTAATTTCAGGGCAATATAATTCCAATAAACATTTATAATTAATTTGCAAAAGAGTTGCCAACATAAATTTGCCTCTTTCTTCCAGAGGTTCATGACTCGTTAAAAGTTAATTGCAGCAGCGGCAAGTAAAACATTTATGGCATCTCCTGTAATTCCTTTGTATCCTCTATCTACAAATACCGTTTTTGCTTCTTTATTATTTAAGTGTTCATATTGCTCAAGTACAGCGGATATTGTTTTAGAATCATGAAGCGTTTCTGTAAAGTTTAATGCACCCATTATAACTCCTGTTTGTTGACTCACTGCGATGGATGCTTTACTCCCAAACTCAAACTTTTTATGCTCTTTCCCTTTAGCATAACATTTTACATTGAGTTCATGCAGGCTATAAATTTTATTACTATCTCCACGCTTTTGAAATAATACTTTTTTGTACAATGCCATATCTTCCTGATAGACTACAATCATTTCTAGTAAAAGCTTTTGTTCTAAATCTCATAACAATCTTCCTGCTATTGTCTTTACTCTCTTAGCTGCTTTTTTTGCTATTGCCAAGCACTTTGTAATTATCTTCTTATATAATTTATCATCCGTAGGATAGGTAATATTTTTCTCTTGAACCGTTGTATCTACACTTATTGTTGTACCAATATCTGTGCCATCCTTTGGTGTGTTTATCCGAATACTCTCTTGCAAAATCAACTCCATACCTGCTTGGCCAATTCGGTTTCTAAACGCCACTAATTCTGTAGGAACACAAGGTAAATTTGGACGAAAAAATTGCTCACCACCAAAGTGTTGATAATAGATATTTTCCGACTATTGCTCTACCAAGTTTTTATCACTCAAATTGCGTAAATATTTTAAAATTAATAATGATACCATCAAGCGTATTGGCTTGGCCGGGGCTCCATTATTTTTACAATAAAGCGGTTCAAATTGCTCTTCAAATAATTGCCAATTTATTGTATTTGCTAAAATATAAAGTGAATGTGACTGGTCTAATAACTTAGATAAACCATGAAACAAACCTAGCTGGGGAGTCTGTTTTTGTTTAATTAGCATCCTTAAATATCATAGCTTTTTGCCAAAATTGATACTTTCTGGTATATATAATCCAAAATTCTTCAATACAATCTAATGCCATTATGGCTTTTATACTTTTTGAGGGCCGACTATTTAATTATAAAGATCAAAATACGAAACATGGCATTCCTCCATTCTTACGATTCTTTGAATTCGTATACGAAAACGACATCTCAAAACTATTTCGAATACCTGACGCTTCTTTGAGTTTAGAAACAATTATATCGTAACTGAATCCCAAGAGATACCCTCCCCATTGTAATCCAAAATAAGGAATTATTGCATCCGACACCCGATACCAGCTTCCCATCATTATTTTTTTACTTTCAATAACATCACCAAAAACAAAGCTACCAACCCCTCCGATCAATACTTCACTCGAACCATTTTGAAAAGAGGCATTTGAACTAAGTTGTATTAAAGTATGATCATTTAGTATCATCTTACCACCAGCTTGTAAATTCAACCTTACAGGCTCATTAAAAACCTGATCCATAATATTAGTTTGAGGAGAATTTAGGTTATACACTGATACGCCTAGATAAAGACTATTATCAATATCGGATTTTAGGTTTAATAAAAGTCCTCCATTAAAACTCATATACATGATGGTAGAAGCTTTAAGCATTTCAGGGGTCATGATACTTGTATTAAAACCGCCATTCTGAAACTGACTTGCAAAAGTTAGCCTGAAAGGATCAATTTTTCGTTGATTTAATTGTGCTTGCAAACCTGCTCCTAATTCAATACTCCCGTCTTCTGTTAATGCAATATTAAATGCAGTTGAAAAGGCAGCTGCATTTACAGAAAAAGCATTGTTATTAGACTGGTCAGATACAAGCACAAGCCCTACTCCTAATTTGTTAGCTTGGCTATTAGGAAATAATCGATTTTCAATTGAAGCAGAATATGTTTTAAATGGATTCCCCCCAACTGACCATTGATTGCGGTAAACTGATGAAAATCTAATACCTTCACTAAAATACCCCGTTATAGCAGGATTCATCTGTAATGGACTTGAAAAGTATTGAGAATAGTGATACTGCTGACCATCTACTGGTAATAGTTTCAACAAAAGAAAAAACACCATAAAACAAACCTTACTCATAAAATATATTTTAGCGAATCATTGTAGTTTTACCACTTTGCCTAATAACTCTGTCATCAAAGTCAATTGCCTCTATTGTCCACATATAGGTTTCTGAAATCTGCGGTTTACCATTATACATTCCATCCCACCCTTCATTCAATTTGTTTGTTTGATAAAGCAACTGTCCCCATCTATTATAAATTCTAAAGAATTTTATTTCTTTAATACCCACTATCAATGGTATTAATTTTTCATTTACACCATCCCCATCAGGGGAAAAACCAGAAGGCACAAAAACAGCATAGTTGTTGAATATTCTTACTAAAAGTGAATCATTGGTTACACAGCCCGCACTATCTGTAATGCCTATCAAATATTGTTGTTCACGTAGTAAGTTTGCCAATGGATTAAAGATATTCTGGTTACTTAATCCAGTCGGTGGACTCCAGCGATAGCTCGTGCCGAATCCTCTAGCTTGCAATTGAAAAGGCACTTGTTTTACAGCGTTAACATCAATATATCTAAGCCCAATTCGCGGCATCGCAATATTGATTATTTGGTTTGTAGTATCGATTGGAATATTACAATTTTTAGAACTAACACTTAACCATGCATTATATCTTCCTGAAGAGGCATACGTGTTAAAAGGACTAATTGTTGTACTTGTTTTCCCATCGCCAAAATTCCAAAGAAATTGTACCGGCCCAGACTTTTTTGTATCTGTTAAGTTTAAAAACTTTGTGGGAGAACCAGCGCACCATATACTAGAAGTAAACTTTGCGATAGGCTTTTCTAATAAAACTATCTCAACGGAGTTGTATGAATTTGCTTTACACCCAAATTTATTCACCATTTGTAAAGAATATACCCCATCTAAAAATGCAAGATATTGTTTGGAACCTCCTCCAATTATCGGCAATCCATTTCTGAACCATTGATACGTATAGTTATTGGTTGCTGACAATACTATGGAACTTCCATTACAAATGTAATTTTGCACTGGCAATAATATGGAGTCTACCGGCAGAGGATTAATTTGTACCGTCAATAGAATTCTATTACTTTCACACCCGTACTTAGATACTTGACTTACAAAATAATTAGTAGCCCCAACCAAATTTGATGATGGTTTTGGGGCAGTGATAATATTTCCGGCACTTGCACTGTCGTACCATCGTAAAACATTATCAAATTCAGATGTTTGTGCTGAGAGGATTACTGTAGAATCAAACATACAAAACGAGGTATTAGTCACAACAGGAATGCCAGGTTTAGGGTGTGCCCTAACTGTAACCGTAAATGGTGATCCAATACAATTGCCGGAAGTCGGCGTTACTGTATATACAAGCGTTTGTAGTGTATTAGATAAATTGGTGAGTGTTTGACCGATATTTAACTGACCATTAGCCTGATTACTTTGACCGCTAACATTTAGATTAGCCGAAACAACCCAAGTATACGTTGTTGCAACCGGAACTATATCCGTACCATTAACCGGCTGAATCATAAAACTCCCTTCACTACAAATGGTTACTGCTTTATTAGCAATTACAGGTTTTGGATTGATAGTAACCGTAACCGTAAAGGTTGATCCTTTACAGGCACCTGATGTTGGCGTAACAATGTAGACGGCTGTTTGTGAAATATTGGTTGGATTAGTTAAAAGGCCATTTACAGTTGATTGTGAAGTAGCTATTGCAGCACCTGCTAATCCTCCTGTTACAACAGGCAAACTACTCCAGGCGTAAGTGGTTCCTACCGGCACAATCGTTGCTCCACTTGTTCCAGCAGGGCTTACCGTAAATGATCCTCCACTACAGATCGTTGAAACCTGATTGGCTATCGTTGGTTTTGGATTAACAGTAACAGTAACCGTAAAGGAAGCTCCTACACAAGATCCCGCTTCTCCCGATGTTGGTATCACTGTATACACTAAAGTTTGTACAGTATTAGTTAAGTTCATTAGCAGTTGGGATATACTAGTCTGACCAACCACCTGATCAGCCTGACCCGTTACAGCCGCATTGGGTGCTACAACCCAAGTATAGGTTGTTCCTACCGGCACAATCATTGCTCCGCTTATTCCAGCAGGGCTTACCGTAAATGATCCTCCACTACAGATCGTTGAAACCTGATTCGCTATCGTTGGTTTTGGATTAACAGTAACAGTAACCGTAAAGGAAGATCCGATACAATTGCCGGAAGTCGGCGTTACCGTATATACTACCGTTTGCAGTGTATTAGATAAATTGGTGAGTGTCTGACCGATATTGTTTTGACCAACTAATTGATCGGCCTGACCGCTAACATTCGTATTTAGTGCTACAACCCAAGTATAGGTTGTTCCTACTGGCACAATCGTTGCTCCACTTGTTCCAGCAGGGCTTACCGTAAATGATCCTCCACTACAGATCGTTGAAACCTGATTGGGTATCGATGGTTTTGGATTAACAGTAACAGTAACCGTAAAGGAAAATCCTACACAAGATCCCGCATCTCCCGATGTTGGCGTAACTGTGTATACCAATATTTGTGGTACATTGGTTAAATTAGTAAGCGTTTGGGAAATACTATTCTGATCAATTCCTTGATCAGCCTGACCGCTAACATTCGTATTTAGTGCTACAACCCAAGTATAGGTTGTTCCTACCGGCACAATCGTTGCTCCACTTGTTCCAGCAGGGCTTACCGTAAATGATCCTCCACTACAGATCGTTGAAACCTGATTGGGTATCGATGGTTTTGGATTAACAGTAACAGTAACCGTAAA
>Ga0209702_10003605_pt1 | contig 24083 bp, 19 predicted proteins | sample FRY01_FD_187210 | JGI IMG/M metagenome (GOLD analysis project Ga0209702, IMG submission 187210) | Freshwater microbial communities from Lake Fryxell liftoff mats and glacier meltwater in Antarctica - FRY-01 (SPAdes) (version 2) | ecosystem: Environmental > Aquatic > Freshwater > Ice > Glacier... | reverse complement strand
CGCGAGTGGTATCAGTCCACATCATCGATCCTTTGCAAAAGTTTTGTCACTTTCACAGAATCAATGACTTGGGGCAGCGTCAAGCTAAACCGCTGATACCACTTAACTTAGTTTTCGGTCGGACACTCAGGGAAATCATTATGCACCGTATTACAAAGCCACTACTTTGTGCCTCAATCGCCTTTGGCCCTTTGATGGCCGCTCCAGCTTTTGCACAAGAAGCACCGGCTGCTGACGCAGCAGAAACGTCCAACACCATTATTGTAACCGCTCGCCGACAGAGCGAGCGTTTACAAGATGTTCCGGCATCCGTGTCGGTTCTTACCGCTGACGCTTTGGAGAAAACCGGAGCCTCGCAGGTGCAGGACTTCGCGCAGCTGACGCCTGGCGTCACCATCGTAACTGGCACGGCTGAGGCAGGCGATACGCAGGTCAACATCCGCGGTATCAACGGCGCACGCGATGCGGAAAGCTCGGTCGCTCTGGTTGTGGACGGCATCTTGAAAACAAACACCGCCCAACTGAACCAAGCGCAAGGAACCTTGCGTCAGGTGGAAATTCTTAAAGGTCCCCAAGGCGCAATCTACGGCCGCAACGCAGCGGCGGGCGCAATTGTCCTCCAGACATTGAAGCCAGGCGATTTCTTCGAGGGCGCGGTGCGTGCATCTTACGCCAATGAAAACACCATTGAGGCAACTGGCCACATCGCTGGCCCGATCAGCGACAATATGGGCTTTGTCCTTTCCGGTTATTATCGCACGACGGACGGATTTTTCCGCAACACGTTCCTTAATAACGAAAAGGTAGTCGACGATCAGGAAGTATGGACCGTCGATGGCCGGTTGGTCACGCAATTGGGCGATGCGACAGAACTGGACATCAAAGCGCGCTATTCTCAATTGCGCGGCGCTTCGATCAACTTCAACACCTCGTTTCACCTTCCCGGCTTTGGCGCAGTAGCCCCGGCTTTCTACGAAGACGTAAACAAGCACGAATTCGACTATTACGGCAATATCCGTCCTACCAACGAGCAAGACAGTTTCGATGTCTCGGCCAAGGTCGAACATGATTTCGGCGGTGCCGTACTCACGGCATGGGCGCTTTATTCTGACGTCGATCAGGCGCTGGTCGCGGATGGCACGTCAGCCGATTTCGCCCGCTATATCAGCTTTGATGATCCAGCGGTTCAGTCCACGGTCGACAGCTGTTTCGCCACCACGGCAGAACTGACAGGCTATCCGACTCTACCGCCTGGTTTCATCGGCGACATCCCGGTGCCATTCCTGTTCGCCCCTGCCAACGGATCAACTTTTGGTGCGTATAGCCCGACAACGTGTGACGGCACCCAATATCAAACCCGTTCCCAGCGCGACATCAGTGCAGAGGTGCGGCTTGCTTCCGACGGCAGCGGGCCGCTTGATTGGCAGTTAGGTGTCTATTATCTCAATATCGACCGTCAGGTCGGCGTCAGCCTTGGTGCGGACACCGGGGCGGGCGTAATCGAGAATCTGTATAACGGTCCAACTTCGGCAAACCCAACGTCTCTGCTGTTGGCCGACCAATTCGACACCAATGTCTATGCGGCATTCGGTTCGATCGATTACGAAGTGACGCCTACAATCTCGGCCGGATTGGCGCTGCGTTACGATATCGAGGCACGTGAAACAGGATCGCTGGTGCCCAATGTGAATGATCCTTTCACCGGCGGGCCGATCAACCCTGGTCAGGCATTTGGTGCGCTGACCCCCAAAGAAGCCACCTTTAAGCAGCTTCAGCCCAAAGTCAGCCTGAGCTGGCAGCCATCCGATGACTTCAACCTGTATGCGAACTGGGGCATCGGCTTCAAATCAGGTGGTTTCAACAATCAGGGCTCAGCCGCGCTGATTGATCAGAACTTCAACGGCTTGGGCACCATTGGCGCTGATGTGAATATCAGCGATCTCTACGGCAAGGAGACCTCCAGCGCGTTTGAATTGGGTTTGAAGGGCAGCTTGCTCGACAATGCAATCACGTTCGATCTGGCCGGGTATTACACCGAAATCGACGATATGCAGTTCTTCGAATTCTTCGTCGGCGGCTTTGGACTGCTGCGCGTAGTTTCGAATATCGACAAGGTGCAAGTCAAAGGCGCTGAGTTGAATTTGACCGGCAAAATCATCGATGGATGGAAAGTGTTCGGCGCGTTCAACGTGACCGACAGCGAGATCAAGGAAAACAGTTCCCGCACATACACCGTTGGGAACAAATCACCTTATACAGCTGATTACACAATCAATCTGGGCACCGAGATCGAGGCCCCACTGACGAATTCGATCGATTTGATCGTTCGCGCAGATTACCGGATTACCGGGCCAACCTGGTTCCATTCGGTGCAGGATCAGGAACGGCCCACGCTGTTCACGGGACTGTTGCCATTTTCCGAGCTGTCATTCCTGCCGCCTGAAACCGGAAATGCGCGTTACGATGTGGCCCAGCGCGATACCTTTGCAGTGCTAAATCTGCGAGCTGGAATCGACACCGGGAACTTTACGGCGGCAGTCTTCGCCGAAAATGTGCTTAATGAAGAATACATCTCGGAAGCAATACCGGCGATTGAATTTGGCGGATCTTTCATCTCGCCCGGCGCGCGGCGTCTGGTCGGTGTAGAGGTAGGCTATAAATTCTAACGCGATGATGGAAAGCAGGCCCTGTGTTGATCCCATGGATCGGTGCAGGGCCAGTTTTCTCAGAGCTACCGGCAAAGCAGCTTTAAAGACTGGCGAAGCGCCCAAATTCCTTGGGTGACAACCGCACTTTAAACGCCCGCAGCGGGCCATTGTCACCCTGCCCGGCATCCTTTTCCGACATTATCTGCCCATGTGCATGCAGCCATGCCAGCTTCTGCCCCTCGGCAGCGGGCAGGATGATCTCGTAAAGCTTGGAACTCGCCGTTAGCAAGCGGTCGAGCGAGTCCACAAATTCGTTAATGCCGGCACCGGTCACGGCCGATACCGGTACAATCGTATCATCAGCGGCGGCTATCTCAGCCAAATCCGTGGCCCGCTCCGGATCCAACAAATCCCATTTGTTCCAAGCTTCGATGATAGGGATCGGGTTTTCTTCGTCCTCTCCATCGCTCACGCCCAATCCGGCGAGGACTTCGAGTACTTGTGATTTCTGGGCCGCCGAAGCGGGGCTGGAAATATCGCGCACATGCACGATCACATCAGCCGCCGTAACTTCTTCCAGCGTCGCGCGGAATGCAGCGACCAACTGGGTCGGAAGATCCGAGATGAAGCCAACCGTGTCGGACAGGATCACCTTCTCCACTCCGGGCAGACGGATTGCCCGCATGGTCGGGTCGAGCGTGGCGAACAGTAGATCTTCCGCCATCACATCAGAACCAGTCAGCCGGTTGAACAACGTTGATTTACCGGCATTGGTATAACCCACCAGTGCAATAACCGGCCAAGGCGCCCTGCCCCGCCGTTCGCGGTGTAGCGCCCGGGTGCGGCGAACCTGCTCCAATTCCTTGCGCAGGCGGGCCATCCGCTTGCGGATCATTCTGCGATCAGCCTCGATCTGGGTTTCGCCAGGTCCGCCCAGGAAACCAAAACCGCCGCGCTGCCGTTCCAAGTGGGTCCAACTACGAACCAAGCGGCTCTGCTGATAATCCAGATGCGCCAGCTCAACTTGCAGGCGGCCTTCTGCTGTTGCTGCCCGCTCCCCGAAAATCTCGAGGATCAATCCCGTCCGGTCGATGACCTTACGCTTCAGTCTATCCTCTAGATTGCGTTGCTGAATCGGCGACAATGCACCGTCAACAACTACCAGCTCCGCCTCTTCCTGCTCGCATTTGGTCGCAATGATTTCGACCTGTCCTGAACCAAATAGAGTGTTCGGTTTTACGTCACGAACCGGCAGAACGAACGCTTCGGCGACTTCGATACCAATTGCCAAGGCAAGGCCGCAAGCCTCTTCCAGCCGCGAGCCTGCATCCAGATCGTGCTTGGCCCCGCGAATGTCAGGACAGATAACCAAAGCCCGCGCACCGCGCGAGACTTCGCCTAACAAATCATCATCAAAGCTCAGTTGTTTTCGCCTTCCCATTCGCCCGATAGATCGACAGGTGTCGTGGGCTGAATGGTTGATACTGCATGCTTGTAGGCCAGCTGCACGAAACCGTCGCGTTCTAATAGCACACAAAACAGATCATAGGCAGCAATGCGGCCCTGCAGCATTACACCGTTGACCAAGAACATGGTGACTTGCGCTTCCGCCTCACTAACGCGGGACAGGAATACGTCCTGCAGCAAACGCTGTTTGCGTTGATTGTCAGCACTGTCGAATTGATCTGCGTCGATCGCCTGCCCTGGCATCAGCGTAGACACTGCGTGTTTGTAGACCAGTTGCGATTCGCCGTCGCGGCGGAGCAGAATCGAGAAATTATCGAACCAGGTTATGATACCTTGCAATTTGACGCCCTTGACCAGGAACATGGTCACTGGGGTCTTATTCTTGCGTAACAAATTCAGGAACGAATCCTGAAGGCTGATCTGTTCGCCCTTTTTCTCAGGCTCGGCAGTCGTAGTGCCCGGCTCTGGCGTTGGCTTTGGTCGAGCGGATAGAGTGCGTCCTTCTGACATTTACTGTCACCTTTTTTTGGCGGCCGTTGTTGCGGTCCGCGATCTGGCCCATCCACTATGTAACGAGGATGACGGCCGATAGTTTCATGGGATTATGACAATTTTGCTTAAAGTCCGCAATTCTATTTAACTGCCCAGTGGTTATTAAGCGTCAACCTTTGCGTTCTTCGGCATTTCGTTCGCCCATACCAAGTAATTTCAATTTCCGATGGAGCGCTGATCTCTCCATCCCAATAAAGCTGGCCGTTTTTGAGATGTTACCTGAAAAACGTCGGATCTGGATGCTAAGATACTCGCGTTCAAAGCTTTCTCGGGCTTCGCGCAAGGGAACGCCCATCAGAGCCGAAACACCCATCGATCCGCCCAACTTACCGCTAATTACTTCGCTCGGAAGCATGTCTGGTTCGACCGCATCAAGTCTTTCCCGCGGGGTCAATATTACCGTTCGTTCCACCACGTTGCGCAATTGGCGGACGTTGCCCGGCCAATCATAGGCCTGGAGCGCCGCCATGGATTCTTCAGTCATGTCCGGGGCGACAATTCCCTGTTCGGCTGCATATCGGGTAAAGAAGTGATGCGCCAATGCCGGAATGTCATCGCAGCGTTCAGCCAATGAGGGGATCGCAATTGGCACAACATTCAACCGGTAGAACAGATCTTCGCGGAAGTTCTTATTCTCCATCTCATATTGCAGATCGCGCGAGCTTGAAGACACGACCCTAACATCGACCCCGATCTGGCGATTGCCGCCCACCCTGACGAAGCTCTGTTCGGTGAGAATGCGCAAAATACGTGCCTGAGTAGACAGCGGCATGTCCGCTATTTCGTCCAGATATAAGGTCCCACCATCGGCCATTTCCAACAGACCGGGGCGCACAAGTTTGCCATCCGACTCTTCTCCAAACAATTCCTGTTCGAACCGCTCAGGCGTAATTCGAGCTGAATTGACTATAACGAAGGCGCTGTCACTGCGCGTGCTCCAGCTATGCAGCAGGCGGGCCGCAACTTCCTTGCCGGCACCAGCAGGGCCAGTAATCATGACGCGGCTGCCGGTCCCTGCGACACGTTTCAATGTCGCACGAACTTGATTGATCGCCGCAGAATTCCCGTTGAACCCCGCGCTATGAGTGAAACCTTGACGCAGCCGCGTATTCTCGCGGCGGAGGCGCTCCGTTTCGGTTGCCCTTTCAACCAACAGCAGCAAACGCTCCGCCTCGAAGGGCTTCTCGATAAAGTCCATCGCTCCGCGGCTGACCGCGGATACTGCGGTGTCTATGTTGCCGTGGCCGGAAAAGATGATCACCGGCAATTCCGGTTCGCGCAGCTTTATCGCATCGAGAACTTCGAGCCCGTCCATTTCGCTGCCGTGCAGCCAGACGTCCAGTAGCACTAGGCTGGGACGGCGTTCATCGATCGCGGCCAGCGCCGAAGTGCTGTCCGCAGCGGTGCGGCATTCATAACCCTCATCACTAAGGACGCCTGAAACCAACTCACGAATATCGCGTTCATCGTCGACTACGAGGATATCTAGCGCCATTGCGCATCTACCTTTCTGCAGGTCATGCAGCGGAGCCGCTGCCCATGCTATTTTGCGCGCCCAGAACATTCTGATCAGAAGCGGCGGGATTTCGGGCGAAGCGAAGAGTTACACGCGTCCCGCCCCCCTCGGCGGCTCCGAAATTCATATCCCCGCCATGTTCTTCAACAATCTTGTTTACGATCGCGAGCCCCAGTCCGGTGCCCTTTTCGCGGGTTGTAACATACGGTTCCATAATGCTGTCTTGGTCCTGCGGAAGGCCAACTCCGTTATCCTCCACGCGGACCACGAAATCATCGTCGTCAGTAGATACCGCAACCAAGATTTTACCCCGAAAATCAGGTTCAGCAAATGCGGCACGGGCCTCGACTGCCTCAATCGCGTTCTTGAGAACATTGGTCATCGCTTGACCCAATTGATGGCGGTCGCAGGCAATCAGAACAGCGCCTTGTTCCTCAGTAGTCAAATCGAAGTTGATTTTGGGATGGGCCACCTCCTGCAAAAACAGGGACTGGCGCACCAGATCAATCGCACTCTCTTCGCGGAACACGGGTTTGGGTAACCGGGCAAAGGATGAGAATTCATCGACCATATTGCGCAAGGCGCCAACCTGACGAACAATCGTGTTGGTTAAATCGTCGAACAGCTCACCGTCGACGTCTATTTGTTTCCGGTAGCGGCGCTTCAACCGTTCGGTGGCGAGTTGGATCGGGGTTAGTGGATTCTTGATTTCATGAGCGATCCGCCGGGCAACATCGGACCATGCAGCCTGCCGCTGATCTAGCAATTGCCGCGTGATGTCTTCAAAGGTAATCACCTTGCCCTCAGGCGCGTCAGCGATTTTTACTGCTAATGTCAGAAGCTCGCCGCCCTTGTTATAGTTCACGATCCCGCTTCTAAGGCCCGAACCAACCAGCGCCGATATTTGCGGTGACAGTGTTTCGAGCGGCAGCTCCAGCGGTGTCGGCCCGCGTTCTCCGAGCAGCAATTGCTGCGCCAGACTGTTCATCAGCAAGACTTGCCCTTCAGGGCTGATCGAGATGATCCCGGCTGTTACCGATTCCAGCACCGTTTCCATGAACGCCCGCCGCGCATCCAGCTGACTGTTGGCATTGACCAACGCACCGGTTTGCTCTTCGATTTGCGCGGTCATCCGGTTGAATGCCCGGTTCAACTGACCAATCTCGTCGTTACCTGTCCGCCCATCGACCCGAAGCGCAAAATTACCCGCGCCGACCTTGCGGGCCGCGCCGACCAATTCGGTCAAGGGTTCAACCTGACGGTCGGCGAACCGCAGGGCAAACCATACTGCGATCATCACCAAGATAATCGAGACAAAAAACAATGCGAGGTTGAACCGGAGCTGGAGCGCCCTCGCCCGATTGGTCAGAACTTCGTAAGCAGACGCGATGTTTTTCGCGCTTTCGAATGATGTGAACGACTGCGCCTCGGAATTGCGGGCATTGTACAGATATATCCCGCTTTCCCGATCAATCGCAGACACCGCCTCGATCCGTGTCGAGCTTCCCTGAACCACCACCGCTTCGCCCCCACGGACCTGATCAAAAATCCCGCTCCGAAGCTCTTGCGGCTGATTATCAGCCGGCAGATCGAACATCGCAGCCGTCCGCAGGCTGCCATCAGGCAATTCCTGCAAAATAGCGGATTCGTTCAAGTCACGGCCTTGGGCCTGAAAGCGGTAGAAATCGGCAAAATCGTCATCCGCCAGCGTGCCCTGTTCAAGAAAGTACCGCATGTCAGTCGCCATCGCGACCGTTTCATTGGCAACCTCTAACTGGTTCTGCTCATAATAGTTTTGCGCCAGTGAATTGGCATTCTGCATCAATCCGCGGGAATCGTCGGAAAACCAGAAATCAACGCCGGACTGGAAAAGAAACGCGGCGAAGCCTGCGACCAACAGTGTCGGTACCGCCGCCACCATGGAAAAGAAAAACACCAATCGGACGTGCAGCCGGGCTGTACTTCCTTCTGCACGGCGGATCGCCAATCTTCGGCCAAGCAATACCACCAGCGCGATCGCGGGCAGCAGCGTCCCGATCAACAGTGATGCGACCTGACCCGATGGCAACAACTGCCCGTCAGGCGGTCCGTTGCTGAAGCTGTAATAAGTGGCAACCACCATTGCGGTAAATGCAAGCGCAGCAGCGATTTCCAAGATCCGGAAAAAATTCGCTCGCCGCGAGATCACAGCAAAGCGCCGCATCCAGCGGGGACTTCTGTGTGTTATCGCAGGTGACGCACTCTTCATCGTTGCAAGCTTACAACGATAGTGTTGCAATTATGCAAGCCATTTTGCGGCGAACGGAGGTTTTCGCTCGACAGACGTTGGCTGCATTGATCATCTTGCAGCGGCAAAACGCTCTGGCTCAATCGCCAGTTCCACCAGCCGTTTACGGAGGGTATTGCGATTAATCCCAAGTAATTCTGCTGCGCGCAACTGATTGCCCGCTGTTTGCCGCAGCGCATGTTCGAACAGAGGTTTTTCAAAAGCCGCGAGCGACTGCTGATACAATCTCCCATTCGTAGAGCCATTCAACACCAACCAATTCTCTAGCGCATTCGCAAAATCTCCGCTTTCTTCAGCCGATCCACTCAGGGATATTGCTTCGCCCAGAACGCTGGAAATTGTCTCCGTATCGATGACATCATCGCGCGCCATCAGCGCCAGCCGGTAAACCGTATTTTGCAATTCGCGAACATTCCCGCGCCAGGGTTGGCGTTCCAGCATGGTTATGGCAGCATCATCCAGCTGGCGCAGCGGCAAGCCATCATCCGCTGCCAGGCGCAGGAAATGCCGCGACAATGCGCCGATGTCATCGATCCGGTCGCGCAGCGGCGGCAGTTGGATAGGTACTACGTTTAAGCGGTAGAACAGGTCTTCGCGAAATGTCCCGGCGGCGATCATCGGCGTCAGATCGCGATTGGTGGCCGCAACAATCCGGACATCGACAGAAATTTCCTGACGCCCGCCGACGCGGCGGATCCGGCCCGATTGCAGAGCCCTCAACAGGCGGGTCTGGGCATCGGCGGGCATATCCCCGATTTCATCCAGAAACAGCGTTCCGCCATTGGCCTGTTCGAATTTTCCGATCGCTTGGCTGACCGCTCCGGTAAAGGCCCCTTTTTCATGTCCGAACAATTCGCTTTCAATCAACTCACCGGGGATTGCGGCAGCGTTGACGGCAATGAACGGTCCAGTCTTACGGTGGCCAAGCTGATGGATTGCATCGGCCACCAATTCCTTGCCAGTACCGGATTCGCCAAGGATCAGAACCGTCAGATCGTTTCGCAGCACCCGGGTGATCATCCGGAACACGCCCTGCATAGCCTGACTGCGCCCGACCAGCGGCAAACCTTCGCCTGGTTCGTCAACCTCGCCCTGCACATTCTCCCGCGCGCCAGTGGCCTGTTCAGCTGCACGGACTAATTCATCGAGGTCAAATGGCTTGGGGAAATACTCAAAGGCACCGGTATCGGTGGCCCGAATTGCGGTATCCAGCGTATTCTGAGCTGACAAGATAATGATTGGCATATCAGGCTGGTTCGTACGCACACTGCCCAAGCTCTCGATCCCGTCGCCGTCGGTCAGAACAACGTCGGTCAACATTGCGTCAAACCGCTGGACTGACAAATGGCGGTCCCGTCCGGCAATGCTGTCAGATGTTATGACCGAAAACCCGGCATCCTCCAGCGCTGCGGTAACGACCGTTGCAATGGAATTGTCGTCCTCGACCAGTAATATGGTGCCGCGCATATCGCCTACCTCTACCTCGCCCTTGGCAGATTGATCCGAAAGTTAGTGAGCCCCATCCGATCGTCCCGGCTGTATCCAATGCGCCCATCCATATCGGCGAGCAGTTTCTTGACCAACGCTAGACCCAGACCCTGACCACCCTTCTTGGCAGTCACAAACGGCTCAAACATTCTGTTTGCAAATTGGGGATCCACCCCGGGGCCATTGTCGGTAACAGTCACCTCGATCGGTACGCGGATCGAGCCGCCAATACGGATAGCGCTCATCGCCAATCCGCTGACGAACCGTGTTTTGACCGTCACTTCGGCATTTTCAACACCTGAACAGGCATCGCAGGCGTTGGACAGAAGGTTGATCATGACCTGTTCCAGCGCGTCCTGACTGGCCAAAACCGGCGGCAAGGACGGATCAAATTCCTCTGTCAGCAAGACGCCCTTTGGGGCGCCAGCACGCACAGTAGCCATCGCATTCCGGATCGCCTCGTGCAGATTAATCGGGGCGACTGGGTCTGGTGTGTTGCTCCCCAGTTTCTGCATCCGGTCTACCAGACGCGCGATACGGTCGACCTCATCGGAGATCATGGTCGCCAGCGGGCGGTCCTTTTCACTCACCCGTCGGGCCAATAATTGTCCTGCACCGCGAATAGCCGCGAGAGGATTCTTGATCTCATGCGCCAGGACCGCGGGCGCACCGACGGCATTTTCCTTCTCGCCTTCGCTGGCCATGTCATCACGGCTACCATCCGACAAAGACATCACCCGCCACCCCGGATGCGTGCCCATCGGCGACACCGTCAAATTGATGCGCTTCCGCTCTCCGTCAACCAGTGCATAGATACCGCGCGCAACCAATTGCTGGTCTTCAACGCTCAATCTGTCCTGAATGCCGACCTCACCAAAATCGACCAATTCAGTAATATCCATCCCAATCAAGCGCTTGCTGCTGCGTCCAAGCAGGCTTTCGGCAGCAGGGTTTGCTTCAGAAATGCGCAAATCACGGTCTAGCAGCAAAACCGCAAAAACCATCCCGGCCACTTGGATATTTGCCGGTGGCCGCGCACCTTCATGTACTGAACTTCCCACCTTCACGGGCCGGGAACTCATGCCGCGCGGCGGTTCAGGAAGGGAGTATAAAACCGTTCAAGATCGCCCATGACCTGCTCTGGATCTTCGACAAGATTGACCTGATTGCGGAACTCGGCCGAACCATGCATCCCCTTGGTGTACCAACCCAGATGTTTGCGGGCCACTTTAACCCCGACATCGGGGCCATAGTGATCCAGCATTCCTCGATAATGTTCGATCAAAACAGAAAATTGCTCGTCAAAGGCCGGGCTTGGCAGGGCCTCACCAGTGCGCAGCCAGTGCATCACCTGACCCAGCAGCCAGGGTTTGCCATACGCGCCGCGCCCGATCATTAACCCGTCTGCGCCCGATTGCTCCAGCGCATTTGCCGCGTCCTCAACTCCGCAAATGTCACCATTGACGATAACGGGGATAGAGACTGCATCCTTGACCTTGCGTATGAAACTCCAATCGGCGGAGCCTTTGTACATCTGATTGCGCGTCCGGCCGTGCACGGTGATCATTTTGACCCCGAGATCCTCGGCAATTTTCGCAAGCTCCGGCGCGTTTAGGCTGTCATGGTCCCAGCCCATGCGCATCTTAACCGTGACCGGCACAGAAACTGCCTTAACCGTTGCTTCCATCAGCTTGGTCGCCAGCGGGACTTCTCGCATCAGCGCCGATCCGGCGAGGCCATTGGTGACCTTGCGTACCGGACAACCAAAGTTGATGTCGATGATCGCTGCCCCGCGATCTTCATTCAATTTGGCCGCCTCGCCCATCGATACCGGTTCGCAGCCGACCAATTGCATCGAAACCGGCTCTTCGATTTGATCCCAAGCGACCTTTTGCAGAGATTGGCGCGTTTCCCGGATCATCGCTTGGCTAGCGACCATCTCCGTCACATTGAGGCCGGAGCCATAGCGCCGCACCAGCTTGCGGAACGGCAAGTCCGTGACCCCGGTCATTGGCGCGAGCACGACCGGGCAACCGATCTCAACCGGACCGATCTGGATTGGCTTGAGCGCCGGAGGGGGTGGAAGTTCTGTCATCAATAATAGGTGCCTAAAATTTGGGCGGCGCATAGTTCATTGCAGCATTGGACGCAAGCCGCTAGCGCCCCTTTGCATGGCAGATCCCCCCTCCACCAGCACGCCGAACGGCACAAGTTTTGCAGCGATTATCGTTGCCGCCGGTCAGGGGTTGCGCGCTGGGCAGCCGATACCCAAGCAATTCACCCCGTGGCGCGGCAAACCAGTTCTGCGTCATTCGGCCGAGGCACTTTCGGCAGCGGGCGCCAATCCTATTGTCGTGGCCATCCCGGAGAATGCCGAGGAAATTGCCCGAGCAGCTCTTGCCGAAATACCTAACATCCGACTGATTACCGGGGGCGAGACGCGGCAAGCCTCCGTTAAGAACGCATTGGAGGCATTGGTGGAGGATGAACCCGCTCACGTCCTGATCCATGATGCAGCGCGCCCGGCACTACCCCTCAGTGTGATTGAGAGACTGCTTGGCGCGCTAGAGAGTACTCCCGGAGCAATTCCGGTTTTGCCAGTGGTCGATAGCCTCTCAATTGACGATGCAGGAAAAATGGCGGGTTCTGCCGACCGCGACAGCCTGCGACGGGTTCAAACACCGCAAGCGTTTAGATTTGCCGACATTCTCGCCGCACACCGTGCCTGGAACAACGGATCCCCCGCAGGTGACGATGCGCAAGTCGCGGCGGTGGTAGGGTTGGATGTCGCCCACGTCACAGGCGACGAGGCGCTCAAGAAGCTAACATTTGCGGAGGATTTCATGGCCGAATTGCCACCTGTGCGGACCGGGATGGGCTATGACGTCCATCGGCTCGCGGCGGGCGAAGAACTGTGGCTTGGCGGATTGCTGATCCACCATGATCGCGGCCTGATCGGCCACAGCGATGCTGATGTAGCGCTGCATGCGGTGGTCGATGCGCTCCTCGGCGCAATCGGTGCTGGCGATATTGGCGAGCATTTCCCGCCCAATGATCCGCGATGGAAGGGAGCACGCTCATCCCAATTTGTCCAACATGCCGCCGCCCTCGTTGCCAAGGCCGGTTACCGGATCGGCAATGTTGATTTGACCATAATCTGTGAGGCGCCGAAGATCGGCCCGCACCGCAGCGCCATGCAAACAAAACTTGCAGAACTACTTGGCGTTGACACGGCCCAAGTGAGTGTGAAAGCAACAACCACAGAACGACTGGGCTTTACTGGCCGCGAAGAAGGAATTGCAGCGCAAGCCATCGCGACTGTTTTGGCATCAATATAGGATCGCAAATCTATGAAAACCCTAAAATTTCTTGCCGCCGCGAGCGCCGTTTTGGCCCTTTCTCAAGCTCATGTGGCGATGGCGCAAGCCGCGGCGAAACCCTGCATCAATCAGGCTGATTTGTCCGATGCAGTGATTTATTCGATGCCCGCGCTGATCGGCGCATTCAGGGTCAAATGCGGACCATCGTTGGCTGCCGACGGCTATATGCACACCCAAGGTGCCACGCTAAGCGGGACATATGTCGCTCAGCAAAACGCAACCTGGCCCGGTGCGCGGCGTTTCCTGATGCAATTTACCGCCAACAATAGCAAAAGCGGCGATGATGGCATGGCTGAGATGATCTCAAGCCTACCAGCTGAGGCAATTCGTCCCTTTGTCGATGCATTGATCCAGCAGGAAGTATCCAAGAAAATTCCGGTCAAGGATTGCAGCAAGATTGAACGCGGTGTTTCGCTTTTGGCCCCCTTGCCGCCCAAGAACTTGGGCGGCTTTGCCGGTTTCCTGGTTCAGATGGTCGATGTCAAAAACCCGTCAATCTGCGAGAGTCGCTAACCATGAAGCATGCACTGCTCCCCAAAGAAATTGACGCGTTGGCGAAGCGGGTAGTGGAAGAGAATACCGCCGCCGGACGTCAGGTTACGGTGGCGGAAAGCTGCACCGGAGGATTGGTCGCCGCGGCACTAACAGAAATTCCCGGCTCATCGGCAGTGTTGGACCGCGGTTTTGTGACCTATTCAAACGAAGCAAAGATGGAAATGCTCGGCGTATCCAGCGATATTATCGAAACGTTCGGGGCGGTTTCCATCGCTTGTGTCTGGGCCATGGCGCAGGGTGCGTTGAACAACAGTAACGCCGATGTTGCGGTAGCGGTCAGCGGCGTTGCGGGTCCAGACGGCGGAACGGACAAGAAGCCCGTTGGCACTGTGGTGTTCGCCCGCGCAATCCGTAACAGCACCGGCGAACCGGAAGGCGAGCTTAAGTTCTTTGACGGAAACAGCCGAGCGGAAGTTCGCTTTCAGGCAACGCTTTGTGCGCTGGAATTGCTGCTGCCGTAAAGCTGCCGCGCACGTTCTTCAAACGCGGCGACCATTTTGCGGAACGCACGGTCGAAATATTGGCCAGCCAGCGCTTCGAACACACGGTTCTTGAAAGTGAAATCGACGCAAAAATCGACCCTGCAGCCGCCATTTGGCAGCGGCTCAAAGTGCCAGCGATTATCCAGATCCCGCAGCGGCCCATCGACATATTGGACATCGATCATATCGGGCCGTTGCTTGGTCACCTTTGAAGTAAAACTCTCACGCAAGCTTTTGAAACCAACCACCATATCGGCGGTCATCTCCGTGTCGCTATCCGACCGAACGCGGGTGGCAACGACCCACGGTAGAAACTCCTTGTAGCGCGCAACATCAGCGACCAAGTCGAACATTTGCTCGCCACTATAGGGAACGTCCCGAATTTCACGGATACCGGGCATCAAACGGCCTGCTTTTGAGCCTGCTTTTTGGCCAGCTTCTCTTCGCGAGCAGCGCGCATTTGAGCAAAATCATCACCAGCGTGGTAGCTAGATCGGGTCAGCGGACTCGAAGCGGCCTGCAGGAACCCCTTGGCACGCGCAATCGCACCGAATGCGTCGAACGCCTTGGGCGTCACGAAATCCTCGACCGCGGCATGTTTCGGCGTTGGCTGGAGATATTGGCCCATGGTCATGAAATCGATATCGACCGTCCGCATATCGTCCATCACTTGGTGAACTTCCAACCGTTGTTCTCCCAGCCCCAGCATAATGCCAGACTTGGTGAAGATCATCGGATCGTGGCTCTTCACTTCCTCCAACAGACGCAGCGATGCGTAGTAGCGCGCACCGGGCCGGATCATCGGGTAAAGGCGCGGGACTGTCTCGAGGTTATGGTTGTAAACATCTGGCCTAGCTTCACAAATCGCTTCGACCGCGGGGCGCATCTTACCGCGAAAATCTGGTGTCAAAATCTCAATCGTGGTGCCCGGCGTTTCGCGCCGAAGGGCCTTAATGACCTTCACGAATTGGCTCGCACCGCCGTCAGGCAAATCATCCCGGTCGACTGACGTGATTACAATATGCTGAAGGCCAAGCTTGGCCGCCGCTGCTGCGGTATGTTCCGGTTCCAGCGGATCAACGATGCGCGGCATACCCGTCTTCACATTGCAGAAAGCGCAGGCGCGGGTGCACACATCACCCAGGATCATCACAGTCGCGTGTTTCTTGGTCCAGCATTCGCCGATATTCGGGCACGCTGCCTCCTCACACACAGTGTTCAGATTATGCTCGCGCATCAGCTTGCGGGTTTCGTGGTATCCTTTGCTAACAGGAGCCTTCACCCGAATCCAATCAGGCTTGCGCAGGCGCGCCGGACGTTCGGTTTCTATAACCTTGGGATCATGCGACGCAGGGGAAAGATCGTTCATGTGATGCCATTTAGGCCCCCTCCGGCAAAGCCGCAAGGCGTAGGTCTGCCTTGATTCGCAGAAAATGACCGCCCGTCGGCGATATTTCAATTCCGCTACGGAACCCAATTGCAGAATGAATCGAACACCGCTAGCAGCCGCGCATGGACGCTGATGTATTTCAAACATTCACCTCACCTGTGGTGTTGTTCTTCATTCTTGGTTTGCTGGCGGCGTTTGCCCGGTCAGATCTTGCGATTCCCGAGGCATTAGCCAAGGGTATGTCGCTGTATTTAATGGCTGCGATTGGCCTTAAGGGCGGCGTTGCAGTAACCGAATCCGGCATGGATGGTACAATCGCTGTGGCGATGCTTGCTGGTATTGCGGCCAGCTTTCTCCTGCCGATTACCGCTTTTGCAGTACTAAGGGGCTTCGGCCGACTTGACCGGATCAATTCAGGCGCGGTTGCCGCGCATTACGGTTCTGTCAGTGTGGTCACCTATGTGACAGCGGTCGAAATTCTCAACATCTCGGGCCTTCCGCCGGGCGGCTATATGGTCGCGGTATTGGCTGCAATGGAAACGCCTGCCATTCTCACAGGATTACTGCTGGCCAAGGGTTTCAAGCGCGGCGGCGACGGCGAAAAGTCGGAAATGCTGCACGAAGTGTTCCTCAACGCATCAGTGGTTTTATTGCTCGGTAGTTTTGCCATCGGCCTCATTACGGGCCCAAGCGGATTCAGCGAGATTAGCCCGTTTTTTGCCGCTGGCTTCAAAGGTGTGTTGTGTCTGTTCCTGCTCGATATGGGTTTGATCGCAGCCCGGCGGATAATGTCGGCAAGATCCATGACTTGGCGGCTCGGCACAATTGCGATTGCGCTGCCGCTGGTTAACGGAATGCTTGGAGTGCTCGCCGGGACTGCAATTGGGCTCGACACTGGTTCAGCGGCGGCATTCGGCGTATTATGCGCCAGCGCCAGCTATATCGCCGTTCCAGCAGCGATGCGGATGGCGTTGCCAGAGGCCGATCCCGGATTGTACCTTACCATGTCGCTTAGCATCACCTTTCCGTTCAACATCCTAGTCAATATCGGCCTGATAACATCTGTCGCTGTGGCATTGTCCGGGCCGGCAGGAATTGCATCATGATCGAGACAGTGATTCGCAAACGTATTGAAGTTCTCGCCGATAAGCAGCTGATCCGGCGCGTTACCGAAGCGATCGACCACGCCGGTATTTCAGGCTGGACCGTGATGAATGTGCAATCCGGCAGCGGCCGCGACGGTGCCTGGCAGGAAGAACGCCTTATGGGCACAGAGAAATCCCTGATCCTGACAGTCGCGTCTCAGGACAAGGCAGCGGCACTGGCTGAAAGCCTTGCCCCCATATTATCCAGCCACGGGTTACTACTCACGATGTGGGACGTTGAGGTAATTCGCGGTGAACGGTTTTAGTGCCTGAGTTCGCACATTTGCTGGAGGGCTATCGCCGGTTTCGTGCCGAAGGTTATCCCAAACAGCGCGAGCGTTTCGATGATTTGGTCGAAAAAGGGCAGTCGCCGAAATTACTAGTCATCGCCTGTTCCGACAGCCGCGTTGATCCAGCGCAGATATTTGATGTTGATCCCGGGCAGATTTTCGTTGTCCGAAATGTGGCAGCGCTGGTGCCCCCGTTTGAGACAACTCCGGGACTACACGGTGTGTCGGCAGCGCTCGAATTTGCGGTGCAGGTCCTGAAGGTTCGCCAGATTGTGGTGCTGGGCCACGGCATGTGCGGCGGGACCAAAGCCGCTTTGACGCAGGAATTGCACGGCGCTGCACCGGGTGAAGGCGGCTTTATTGCCGATTGGATCGGCCTGCTGGATGAAATTCGCGCATCTGTCTTAGCGAAGCACGGAACCGAAGGCCGCGAGGCCGAGCGGGCGATGGAACATGCAGCGGTGCAAGTCAGCCTCAAAAATCTTCGCAGTTTCCCCGTTGTCGCTCAGAAAGAGCGTGACGGAGAGCTGGCTTTACATGGCACATTTTTCGCGATTTCCGAGGGCGTCCTCCACATTCTGGACGAAGGCCGCGGCGAGTTTTATCCGGCTGACTAAATAGCATGAAGGTTGCGCGCTGCGCATCACACTCTATCTTTCTACCTATGTCACACGAAACACTGAAGAACATCGCGCTGCTGATCGACGCCGACAATATCACCCCGCAAGGCATCGATCCTGTGCTGACCGTCATGGCCGAATTAGGCCAGGTCAACATTCGCCGGGCCTATGGTAATTTTGCGAAGAATAATTTGGCGAAATGGGACACCATCACCAACAAATTCGGTATTCGACCTCAACAACAATTCGATGTGTCAAAAGGCAAAAATGCCACTGATATGGCAATGACAATTGATGCGATAGATTTATTGTATCAGGGCAAAGTCGACGGGTTTGGGATTATGACATCTGACAGCGATTTCACGCCGCTGGTCACCCGGCTTAGGCAGGATGGCATCGTGGTGTACGGGTTTGGCAGTACCAAGACACCAGAATCGTTTCGATCAGTCTGCACGCGATTCATTGAAATTGAAAAGTTGATAGCCGGTAATGCGGCCGATAATGCTGGCCCAACTTCAGAGCGGCCGGCGAAGGGCAGTGGCGCTGTCGACGGAGAATTGATCGAATTGATGTCCGAGGCATGGCGCGCGGCTAAGCGAGACGACGAAGGGTATGCTGCGATCAGCGAAGTCGGCAAAATCGCTGGTAACAGGTCCAGCTTCGACGTTCGCAATTACGGATACAAGCGGCTATCGGATATGTTGAAATCGCTCGATAATTTCAAACTGGAGCGGCGTGATAACGGACAGTATTTCGTAAAAAGGCTGCGCTAACTGCGAAAAAAAGGCGCAAGCCGAAGCCCGCGCCCTTCTTAATTCTCATCGAACCCGCGTTACATTGCTTCAGCTGGAGCAGGAGCGGTCGCTACTGACGCAGCTGGCTCTGGCGCCATAGCCGCAGCTTTCTGCTCAACGTATACCGCCCAAAGTTTGGCAATCGCGGCGCGCTTTCCAGTAATCTTCGCAAAGGTCGCCTTGGCTTCCGCTGTCTTACCCTGATCAACCTGTGCAATACCCAGACGGGTCAAAACACGCTGTGTATCGGCACCAGCCTTGCCAAGCGCAATGGTGTACATTTCTTCAGCTTGGGCCGCCTTGCCGTAACTCAACATGGCATCACCGGCAGCGGTCGCGGTCAACGCAGTCGAGCCCGTTTTACGTGCATCGCTTTCAAGTGAAGGCAACTCGGCTTGGTCTGACTTGATACGCGCCTTGGCTGTATCACGGCTTTCGGCAATAAAAACATCACTTGGGCTTAAAAGACCCGCGGAAATTCCGGCTTCAACCACTCGGCTGACTTCGCCAGGAAGGCGGCGTGCATCAGCAGCGTCGATGTAATCAACATAATCACGTTCATTACGCAGGCTCTTTACCCGGAAAGACAGACGCAGAATATCGAGGGTTTCCTGATTCTCGAAATTGCTGAAATTGCGTTCAATCGCAATCGCGTCACCCCAGCTGTCACGGCCCGGATAAAGTTTGGCATAGGTGCGAGCGAACGCGCTAGCGGTTTCAGCGTAATCATTGTTGTAAGCCACCGAAATACCGCGCTTCAACCAGGTTTCATCAACCGGCTGACCTGCTGCAACTAGAGCGTTAACTTCCGCTGCCAGATATTCCAGACCCTCAGCATACATATCTTGGCTGAAGTAGGTTTCAGCCACGAGTGCCTGGGGGCCGCTGCCAGAGTAGCCAGCCGCTACAGCAGCCAGAATTCCCGCGCGGGCGGCGGCCCAATCTTCGTCCTGATAGGCCAATTGGCCCGCAAGATAATTGTAGTCCGCAACAGCCGCTGGGGGAACTTTACCGCTTTCGAGCATCAATCCGACGCCTTGACGCTGCAAATCCCGTCGTTCCGTGTGGCGGCCAATCGAATAAATCAGGTTTCCGCTCGCAAAACGGTCATCGGGTGTTTCAATGCCTGCCACCATGGTAGGAATTGCTGCGACCATTGCCGCATTGTCCTTCACTTCGGCCTTATACAAGCCATCAACCGGAGTGTAGACCGCAATGAAGCCCTTTGAATAATTGGTCTTTGGCGCTTCATCCTTCTTGTCTTTTTTGTCCTTCTTGGCGGCGAAAGCAGGGGCCTCGAGCGCGGTCACGCCCAGAACAGCGCCAGATGCAAGCGCAATTGCTAAGGCAATTTGAGAGCCTGCACGTTTGGAGCGCGGCGAAAGGTTGCGGTTGTAAGAAAACATTCAGGGTATCTCCCGGTAGTGGATTGAACGGTCTTGTTGACCTGAAAAACGGATTGAGACGGCAGTAGTTCCGTCAGGCCCCCGATTGCAAATCTTTTAGGTAATACGTCCTGAATGGCCATTGAACGTGCAGATCGGCTAAATGGTGGACTAGCCAGCGCCCAAACGTCGGACCCCGAACCTTAGGCAAAACCCAGACAAATGTGGAAAACCATATGATTCAGCCGGGCTAGGAGGGGGTTTCGGTAGCGGTTAGCTCCGCAATGGCGTATCCAAGATATACCAAGACTACACCGCCCGGATAATCCCCTCGCCCTTGCTAATTACATCGGCATAAATGGGGCGGGCCCATAACGAAAAGAGTCCCCTTGAGCGACGATACTGAAACTCTCGCCCCACCGGTTCCTTCAGGCGAATACGCCCGGATCGACATCGTCGACGAAATGAAGACCAGCTATCTCGATTACGCAATGAGCGTGATCGTCAGCCGGGCGCTGCCTGACGTTCGGGATGGGTTGAAGCCAGTCCACCGGCGGATACTGTTCGCTAGTAACGAAGGCGGATTTGTCGCAGGCAAACCTTACCGCAAGAGCGCCAAGATCGTCGGCGATGTCATGGGTAACTATCACCCTCACGGCGATAGCGCGATTTACATGGCGCTGGTGCGGATGACACAATATTGGTCGATGCGCGTTCCGCTGGTCGAGGGTCAGGGTAATTTCGGATCGATGGATCCCGATATGCCTGCTTCGATGCGGTATACCGAAGCGCGACTGGCGAAGGTCGCGAACAGCCTGCTGGACGATCTCGACAAGGATACCGTCGATTTCGTCGAGAACTATGACGGCTCGCGTTCAGAACCGACTGTCCTGCCTGCCCGTTTCCCCAATCTGCTGGTCAATGGTGCCGGCGGCATTGCTGTTGGCATGGCGACCAATATTCCGCCGCACAATTTGGGCGAAGTCATCGATGGCTGCTTTGCCTATATGGACAATCCCGGGATCACCTCCGAAGAATTGTTCAAGATTATTCCCGGCCCCGACTTTCCAACCGCGCCGCTGATCCTTGGCAATGCCGGTGCGCGGGCGGCCTACACCACCGGCCACGGTTCGATCTTGCAGCGCTGCCGCCACGAGATTGAAACCAAGCGCGGTGACCGAGAATCGATTGTCCTGACATCCATTCCGTATCAGGTCGGCAAATCCGGTCTGGTCGAAAAACTGGCTGATGCCGCCAAGGACAAGCGTATCGAGGGCGTATCCGACATCCGCGACGAATCCAGTCGGATGGGCGTTCGCGTGGTCATCGACCTGAAGCGCGATGCGACCGCCGGAGTGGTGCTGAACCAGATCTGGCGTCATACTCCGGCCCAGTCCAGTTTCCCGGCCAATATGCTCGCCATCCGCGGTGGGCGCCCCGAAACGCTGATGCTGCGGGACTTCATCCAGGCATTCATCACATTCCGCGAGGAAGTGATCACTCGCCGGACCAAGTTCGAACTGAACAAAGCGCGTGACCGCGCCCATATCTTGCTCGGCCTGGTGGTCGCCGTTTCCAACCTTGATGAAGTGGTTGCGATGATCCGCAGCTCTCCCAACCCCGTTGAGGCGCGTGCCAAACTGTCCGCCAAGGAATGGCCGATTGGCGAGATTGCGCAATATATCCAACTGATCGAATCGATCGAACCAGACGCTGATCAAACTGGCGGCACTTATCGGCTGTCCGATCGTCAGGTCAGGGCGATTCTTGAGCTGCGGCTGCACCGCTTGACCGCGCTTGGCCGTGACGAGATCGGCGGTGAATTGAAAGTTCTGGCCGACGCCATCGCCGGCTATCTGGAAATTCTTGCAGACCGCGTCAAACTCTATCAAATCATGCGCGACGAACTGCAGGAAATTCGCGATAATTTTGCGACTCCGCGTGTCGCCGAAATTGCGCCTGCATGGGACGGTCTCGAAGATGAAGACCTGATCGCCCGGGACGAAATGGTCGTCACCGTCACGCTGGATGGTTACATCAAACGCACTCCACTATCCACCTTCCGCGCGCAACATCGCGGCGGCAAGGGCCGCGCCGGAATGGCGACCAAGGATGAAGATGCCGTGAGCGAAATGTTCGTCACCAGCACTCATAATCCAGTGCTGTTCTTCTCCACCGCCGGCAAGGTTTACCGCATGAAGGTGTGGAAATTGCCTGAAGGCGGGCCAACAACGCGCGGCCGTCCAATTGTCAATCTGCTGCCCTCTTTGGAAGCTGGTGAAACAATCCGCACGGTTCTTCCGCTGCCGGAAGACGAAGACAGTTGGGGCGCGCTGACCGTGGTGTTCGCCACCGCGCAGGGCAATGTCCGCCGCAACAGTATGGACAGTTTTGCCAACATTCCGAGCAACGGTAAGTTCGCGATGCGGTTCGACGATGCGAGTATCGACAAGTTGATCGGTGTCGCCCTGCTAGAAGCTGGCGACGATGTCCTACTTGCAACTCGAATGGGCAAGGCAATCCGTTTCAGCGGAGAAGACGTTCGCGAATTCGTCAGCCGCACCTCAACTGGTGTGCGAGGAATGAAATTCAAGGCAAAGGATGACGAGGTTGTATCGCTGTCGATCCTGCGCGGCGGATCTGCCACGCCGGACGAACGCGATGCCTATCTACGCGCCGCCCCTTGGAAAGCGGACGATGATGCACCGGAATTGTCACCTGAACACGCCGAAATGGCCGAGGCTGAGCAGTTCATCCTGACCGTTTGCGCCAATGGTTACGGCAAAATGTCCTCCGCCTATGAATATCGCCGCGCTGGCCGCGGCGGCATGGGCATCACCAATATCGACAATATCACCCGCAACGGTCCAGTGGTCGCCAGCTTTACTGCCACCCGCGCTGATCAATTGATGCTGGTGACAGATCAGGCGAAATTGATCCGCATCAGCCTGGACACAATGCGCGTAATCGGGCGCAATAGTGCCGGTGTAAAACTGTTCGACGTGGCCAAGAAGGAAACCATTGTCGGCGCGGTCCGGCTGGACGAACAGGAAGAGCCCGAAAACGACGCTGAAGAAGCGATTGTCGAGGAGATGATTGGCCGTGATACAGAAGAAACCACTCCGCCAACCACGATTGATCGGGACGATAACATTGGCGAAGATACGCCTGAGTAAATGTTGGGGCCAGACTTAGCGGTTTGGCCCCTGCACTATTGCTCGCTAGGCAGATCGTGTCGCAATGTCTGGATCACGCCAGTCGCGATCAGGAATTGACCAAGATAATAGAGCGGCCAGATTAACATATCCGGCAGCGGACTGGTCGCCATCAAATCCATTCTGGCAAAGATCAGAAAGTCCGAAATGACGAACAACACTGCGCCAATACCGACACGGTAGCGCGGGAAACTGCTGGTCCAGGCCAACCCCGCCATCGCACCGAGCGACAAGGCATAGAGCACAATTTGCATCGCGTTTGCCAAGTTGGCGACCAACAGCCAGGTGATTAGCGGCATCATAAACAGCAATGCCGCTGCAAACAGTTTCTGGCTCGGCGTTACAACCGCGCGGCGATTGCGCAGATATAATGCCATTGCCGCTACGTGACTTACGAAGAAGGCGCCGCCACCGATACGGAAGTCCAATTCCATCCCCATATCACCCACCGCGGCGAGGCCCAATACGACAGCCAGTAAATGCCCGTCTCGATGGGGAAAACGCAGCAATGCATAAATGGCGAGCAGTCCGACGCCGACGCCTTTGAGAAGGATAATCCCGGCCCCGGGAAACTTCGAATCCACAAGGAGGTAATAGGCCCCGGCAGCCCCGATGCTCAGCAGCAAGAACGGCCTGCGATCAATCAATGCGCGTTTAACCATTGGCCACACCCCCGCTCTCGTTCTGCTGTCCTAGTGGATTGATTCCAACGTTTGGAACCCCCGGTTTCGAGCTGCGATGATTTCATCAGGATCGGCTTTCCAGACGAAAGGCTTTGGGTCGTTGGCGTTGTACTCGCGGATGAAGCGATTGATCGCGGCCTGAAGATCGACAAGCGAATGGAAGACGCCATTCTTGAGCCGCCGCCG
>Ga0209702_10003601_pt1 | contig 24105 bp, 31 predicted proteins | sample FRY01_FD_187210 | JGI IMG/M metagenome (GOLD analysis project Ga0209702, IMG submission 187210) | Freshwater microbial communities from Lake Fryxell liftoff mats and glacier meltwater in Antarctica - FRY-01 (SPAdes) (version 2) | ecosystem: Environmental > Aquatic > Freshwater > Ice > Glacier... | reverse complement strand
GGATTTTGTATCGCCGCGTTTTGCGATGCCTTGAATTCGGAGCCCGCAGCAAGTTCACCCGCGCGTAAACCGCCGAATCAATGTGCACTTTAGAATCGGCTGCCAGCGTTTCGCAGAACCGTCTGGCGTATTCGTGAAACCGAACCGCTGGCAACCCTCGCCACAAACAGCTTGGCAACCCGACGTGAAAGCCCTTCGAACCGGAATAGAAAATCATCAGATTGTCGTGGTTCAGATTGAACTCACTCACCAGCCACGAAACGAGGCGTCTGGTTTGCTCCAGTGCTTCCAGAACGTCGCCTTCAACGTCAATGTCGAATACAAGCCATTCGGCCCACGTTGGCCCAGCGTAGCCCTTGGTTGAACCCGTCTTTTCAAGGCGTTCGCGGAACTCATCGGCAAACTGAAAATGCGATAAGAAACATTCGTCGGGCGTCGCGGCCGTTGGATCGGCTTTGACGTGAGCAACAAACGCGGCCCGCGCGTCTGTCAATTTACGATCGCCTTGACGATCAAGACACCTAAACCCGAAGCGGAAATCTGAAATGTTCATCAGAATGGCGCCCCCTCTTTCGGTTCCGGCGAATCGGCCACAACATCACACGGCGCGAATACGTCGGCTTCTGGCTTCACAAGTTCGAGAACTTCGAACCGCGTCACAACATTGTGTTCCGTGCCTGAATCGTCCGCCCGTAGTCCAACCCAAACGGCCACGCGAAGCCAGCGCGGAATCGGTTGCGTGAGTTGTTCACGGGGGTTTGTGATGCCCAGCTTTGCCAAATCCCGCTTCGCGATTGTGCGAGATGCCGCCGTCAGCCAAATGTCAGTCCAGAGTTTTCGGGTTGCGTGTTCGCCGGACTCAATTTCAAACGTCAATTTGTAGCTTGGCGTCCCCTTCCTGTTTGTCGTGAGTTCGCCCTTTTTCCAAAGACAAACATACTTCCCCACGGGCAACGGTTGCCCGTAATCGTCGGCGGATTGAACTTCCTCCCATCCGTCAAAAATATCGTCGAAATTTCCACCTGAACCGTTTACAATACCTGAGAACGTTCCGGACATTGTTTTGAACCTTTCGAGTTCGGAGCCTGAATTGCCGTCCACCAAAGACGGCCGAAGAATCTTGAAGCCCGGCGTTTCCCAGCGTCGGGCTTCGTTCGTTAAAGCCGTGCGTTGAGTTCGTCCGTTCGCCAAAGATCGAATTCAGCCGCCTGCGACTGAACGGGGACTGGCTTTGCTGTCAACCCGAGCAAACTCGCCAAGTGGTCCGGATCGCAATGCAGATGTCCTGCCAGATAGTCGAGTGTCTTTCCTTGCCGGATCGCTTCCAAGCATTGATCGAGAACGTCTTGCGCGATGTATGGGTTGCTCATTGGCCACCGCCTGCGTTCTCAATGAACGTCAGCAACGCATCGCGTTTCCATCGTGGGCTTCGTTCAGCCAAATAAACCGCTGCAGGCAATCGGCCTGCCTTGGCCATCAGTTCCACCTGACGACCGCTGCATTGCAGCAACTCTGCCACCTGTTTTTTCGTCAGCAACAACGGCAGTTCTTCGGAATGCCGCCGTTGATGTCGATTCGTTTCAACTGGCGTGCTTGTGTTCGTCATCTTTTCGCCCTTTCAGAATCGTGTTAAGTTCGCTTCCGCTGTTTTGCGTTAGCCTTCTACGAATGGGTGGCGAGTCCGTTTCTCGCTGAAAAGTCCGTTCGTGTGCCAACGAAAAAAGCCGCAGACGTGGAAATCTGCGGCTCAAAGAATTTTGAAAAGTCCGTTCAAGGAAACGGACTCAACGGACTTTCTGAACGGACTTTCTATAGTGCGTTGCGTTTTCGTGCTGGCAGTCCCGCAGTATTCTGCCGCCGCCAGTTCGCTTGTTCCTGTGGTCGTTTCTTCCAAAACTCAGTTTCAGCCAGCGTCTTTGCGTCGCATCCAATCCGCGTTGCGAGTTCTTTCCCCGCAAGGAAAAGGTAGTTTTGGATTGTTTCAGGATTCTGACTTTTCATCGCCAGTTCGCAGTGCATTTGAATCTCTGGAACCGTCCAGCGTTTTTTTGTTTGAACTTTCTTCCCTGACTTTGCGTCAATTGCCGTTTGATCGTCAACGGGCTTTGCTGGCGTTTCGTCCCACGCCTCAACTTCTGCCATTCGCGCGAAAGAATCCCGGATGTCGGCGAGCTCATCAAACACCTTTATGTGACTGGGAACAGTCCATTTGAGACGGGGAATCTGAGAAAGCCCCGGAACGTTGCCCATCAACGATATGAATTCCCGGCAGACTCGATTGCAGCGTTCTGCCATGTGAACAGCATCAGGATCTTCTGACCAGATCCGCGTGTAAAAGGCCAATTTTGAGTTGATTAAATCCCGGTAGGATGCCGCCCAGTCTGCCGGTAAAGCTTCACGCTCCGGAACGTCTGCCCAAAAAACTAAGTCTTCAAGGGATCGGAAAACAGCTTTTGCAGAGTAATGCTTGTCGTCTGGAATGATTGCCATCGGTCCGGTTCCTGTGCTCCGGATGTCCTGAAGAAAACACGGGACGCGAAATGATTCAGGATTGTTGCTTGTCGGCTGGCCAGCCTATCGCGTTCGATGTTTAAATTCTAATCGTCAAACCTTGTTTGTGGCGAGCCCCCGAACCAGTCGCATCATTTTTGACAACTGACTTTGCACGCGCTCGATCTTTTGACGTTCGGCTGTTTCTTCAGTGTACAAATCCAACCGCCCGGCAGTCATCCATGAAAACTGAAGTGCATCGAGCAGCTCCTGGCGGATGGCCTGCCCTTCGGAACTTGGTTCAAACTGGCCTGGTGGATGGCCTGGCTTTTCGGCTTGTTCCGAAATCCCCGGCTTTTCATTGATGAAATCAGATTGGTTCGAGTCCCTACGGGGTAATTCTACGCACCGAAGATGTGCGAACAAATCCGCAGAGTCCCGAAAAACATTGGTGTTTTCGGGGCTCTTTACTTTTGACGGTCGCCTATTTCAAGTCCTCAGCAATTGTGGCGAATTGTTCGAGGGCGGCTTCCAGATCAGCAGTGATTTCCAGATCAGCAGTGATTTCCGGAGCGGAGAGGTTGGCGGATTCTTCGAGGGCGTCGTCTTTGAGCCAGAAGATGTCCAGATTGATTTTATCCCGCTTAGTCAACTCTTCATACGTGATACGTGAAGGACTTGAATCGCTCGGACGCTTTGCGTTTGTGGCGGTTTTTGGTGTCATGCGACGAAATTAACAAGGTCGCTGCGTTTTGGCGTGTTTTCCTTAAGCATGAAATGCCTGTTCGTTCGCAGGTCGTAGATCCAGAGTTGCTTTGTCCAAGGCGTTTCCTGTGCCGGTTTGCGGTCGAAGAACAGGACGTTGGCTTTGACTCCCTGAGCGTAAAAAATCCCGGTCGGCAGTCGCAGCAAAGTATGAACGTCGGCCTGTTTCAGCAGTTCGCGGCGGACAGTTTCGCCGGCTCCGCCTTCAAACCAGATGATTCGGAAACCGCAATCTTCCCATCGTGAATCGTGGACTGAAACTCGATCGCTTTCATTGTTTGCCTCACCGCTTCCGTATCGAATCACAGAAACCAACGGGAACCGACACTCTGAATTACTTCAAAATCTTCTGGCAGCCAGTTTACCTTTGCGGACAAGACTGCCGGAATTCTGTCGTTTACAAACGCATCGTTCCAAATCGTGACAGCTATCCGAAAGGCCGGACGTTCCCGGAGAGCGTCACACACGGCGCTCGCTGTGTCGCTCTCATCGCGAGTCATTGAGGCTATCACGCGGCAAACGTCCTGAGCATGCTTGATCGCCTGCTGTTGTGCGAAACTCCGCGTTTCCTCGTTCGCTTCAGAGTCCTGAGAACCGGTCCATCTGTCATGCATTGCCGTCAGTTTCATGACGCTCCACGTGACGGGATTGACGACCGTCGCCTGAATTCCACCCAGAGAAAACCGAAATGGAAACAGATCACACCCGGCGGCCTCCGGGTTCGTGCGACCATGAATTCCTGCTTCTCCGAGCGATGGCTTATGTTTGACTCTCTGCCTATCTGCGACTATTTGCGGATTCCCGTCTTCTGGCAATGGTGCATGCAGCTCAACAAGCACCAAACGATCATGTTTGAGGAGTTTCACAAACTGCCATCGTTTGCCAGACGGTTTCTCACTGACCTGAAAATCGTTCTTCTCCAAAGCCTTCAGAATGTTCTGATGACGTTCCGGAGTTCCGATCAGATCAAGGCTAAAGAACAAGATCCAGGTCCTTAGTTGCTCTTGGACCGTTATCTCGCCATCGCTCAAGAGGAATCACAATCGGCACATCGCGATTCTCGATCAAGAATCGCTGCTTCAGGAAAAGTCCATAGCCACCTGCGACTTGCAGTGCTTTTGCCTCGGTCCGCAACAGATCTTTCCAAAGCGGTTCGAAATGTGGCCACAGCGGATCATCAAGTACAACCTTGCTCAACGGGGAATCTCCTTGAGGATTTGTGTCCGCAAGTCTCTTGCCGCGTCTTGCTGGCGGGCGTCTCCGTTTTGAAGTTCCAGCCATGTCTGCAACCGACTTGCCCATCTGATGCCGTCTTTGTCCGTCTCGCTGCTGAAATAGATTCCAGGGGAATCTGTCTCCAACAACTCGATGTCTGCAAGGCTTGCAATGGTCTCTTCCTGCGCTTGGCCTCTCAAAAGAGCTTTCGCCAAAGCCACGCTCGACACGGCAAGACGCAGTGGCCCGGCTTGTGAAAACGTGGCGTAGTTTGCGACAGAAGATTCACCAGTCACGGACCATCGGAGTATTCGTTCCGAATTGTATGACCGAACCCAGTCGAAGCCCTTTAGGATCCTGAAGGCGAGCCTTCCGTTGATTTGCGGTTTTCGCCAGTTTTTCCCGAGTTGGTCAAGCAAACGCAGAGGATCGACTAACTCGATAGCGCCATCACGTTTCACGACCATTAAGTCTTCCTTCAGCGCCTTGACTGCCTTGGAGACCTGGGCGATAGAAAGTGTTTCACCCGCAACTTCCATCGCGGAGGCCAGTTCATTCAAGGATCTCCATTGCGGTCGCTGCAGCAACATGCGCGCGACCATTGCTGAGCGTCCTCGGTACGGATTACTCAGCGGTCTCGAATCAGGATATTGATTCGGCTGGCCAGAGCGAATAATGTATAACCGCCCAGGAATGTTGATAACGCCGTTGCCACAGAGATCAACACCACTGACGGCCGCTTTTTCAAGTTCATCCAGTTGCAATGGTGACAAGTACGGCACCTGAATCATGGGCCACTCATCCGCCATCGTCCTGGATTTCACTTGAGCGACTGCCGAACGGAACATCTCCGGCGTCGATCGTGACTTGCTTTCCAGTACAAAACAAAACGTCTCCTGCTGCCCAGAAATTCCCGCTTCGAGTCTGGCATCTACGCCATTATCGCCCCGGATTGGTGGATCCAGTTGGGCGTCACGCACCACCAGCGGCGCAAGTAGAACTGACCCGACCTGGAATCGGTCAATCATTGCGGATTCGTTGATTTTCCTGCTTCGCATTGTTTTCCTGAGTGGGAAATCATTTGATTGCAGGAAAAGTATCCATCAATTTTCTTAAAAGTCAACTTTTTCCAGTTCAGGAAAACATGCGATTTCAAGAAAATTCGCCAGTTACAGCTCCTTGGTAAATACCTTTTTGCAGAACGAACTGCCGGAGCGACCGGCACGCGGGGGATTGGCTGACAACACGGATTCGTTCATCGCCATCCAGCTTCAGCAGAGCACCCCCCAGCCGTAGCCTTTGGGAATCGGCGACGTCTTATTGAACGGCGGCTTCGCCTGTTCATCTCCCATCTTCAGTAACAGCAGAAACGTAAACTGCTCGACGTAGTCGCCATATGACAATCCGTCAGCGCGCAGGATGTTGCAGTAGTTCCACAGCTTTTGCACATGGGCGTTGGGGTTGGACATTTCAACTTTCGAGTCAATGGCAATCGCTAGCCAAAACAGTCAATTTAAGACGCGGACGCTTCGGCTTGTTCGGTAAGCCCTGCTTTCGAATGGTTGCGCCTTCGCAACCAACTTCAGAATTGAATTTATTCAACCGTGATGCGAACCGTTTTGCCAAGGGCTTTGGCGTAGCGTCGCAATGTGGCTATCGTCGGATTAGCGATACCGTTTTCCAGCCGAGACAGATTGCCGCGCGAAATGCCCGTTGATACTTCAAACTCCCGCAGCGAGATCCCAGCCGCTTCACGCGCGGCTTTCAATACGGCCATGACCTGTTCCGGAGATTCAGCCAACGCCTGCGCTTGTGCTTTGCGAGCCTGCTGAATCAGGTCTTCACGGTCCTCACCTTCAGCCGCTTTTCTGGCTCGATCGACACGGGCCTGTTGTTCGGGGGTCAGTTTTCGTTTTGTGTGATTCATCGGTTTGGCTCCGGAACTTCAAAGGCTTTGACGGGGTAAACGGAGAACTCATCAATCTCAGAATAGACCACGATGATGTAACGACCGTCTGGCGTGTAACCGAATACGGCTGGGTCTCCAGTCGATCGACTTTCGCCGTATCCAACCGGGTTGTCGAACACAAACTGAACATCGTCCTGAGTCAGCCCGTGTTCGGCGATGTGTTCGATATTGCCGTTCCAGATGAGATCCATCGCGCCTCCGTTGTGGTTGAGATCCATGATACCGATTTTTAGCCGGTTGTAAATCACAACAACCAGCGACGGGACGGGCTTTCCGATTGATACGGGCGGGTATCAACTCAGCAGCGAAACACGGAAAACTATTTCGACCGAAATATCCACAGGCACCGCTCGACGAAGTGCCTCGCTCGACGAAGTGCCTGGCACCGCTGGGGCCTGCACCTTCGCCGTAAGGTGAACCCAAGGGCGGACGTCCGCTCAACGGCGATGCGTTGCGATCCAATCAACGTGAATCTGGTCGCGGGTCGCGACAAGTCGCGAAGTCCTTTCCGGCAGAAAGGACCTACCTCGGCGCAGGGCTGGACTTTCGCCGTAAGGAACGAAGTGCATGGTACTGCGGGGGCGTGGCACTGCAGGGGCGGCACCAAACCAAACTCCGGCGGCAAAATTTCAGTGCAGCTCGAAATTACTGTTGTTATGAATCACAACAGCAGATAGAATGTGTACAAGTGACGAGAGGGTCACTGAGAAAGCATTCGGATGCCATTCTACATTTTCCACTGGACTGAAGAATCCCTGCAGCACATTTCGGAACACGGGGTCACTCAGGATGAATTCACGGAAGTGGTGATGGATGCCACTGAGATTCAGGCCAGCCGCAGTACTGGCCTGCCAATCGTGTTCGGGACCACGTCCACTGGTAAGCGTTTGGCGTGTGTGTAATTCGAAGTGGAAGTCATTCCTGTGACTGCCTTCGAAGTCTGATTCAGAAAGGTTTTGAAAATGCATAAGGCTATCCACAAAACGAAAATTCTCACGCCAGCCGAAAGCCAGCGGATGAAATCCCTGCAGGCTCAACTGGACGCTGAGCAGGCTGAGATCACGGCTCGCGGCCGTCAGATTCTGGATGCCCACGATGCTGCGATTGCCGAATTGCTGGCCAGCCTCAGAGCGGCTCGCAGCGAACTTGGTTTGAGTCTGGCAGACCTGCAGACTCGAACCGGCATCGACCGAGCCCAGCTGAGTCGGCTGTTGAACGAATCCGGCGTTGTAGGCAATCCAACAATCCAGACTTTGGAACGCCTTGCGGCTGCTTTGGGTAAACGTGTCGTGTTGTCGCTTCAGGATGCGGTCTAGCGTCGCTGCGGGTTCCGACTATTGAAGTCGTTAATTCATCTTAGCCCGTTGGATTGTCTGCAGCCTGTCGATTTCCGCTGGAACCTGGTCAAAGTTTTCGTTGCAGGTTTCGAGCAGAACATTACGTGCCAGGTTCAGCACGGCCCGGGTAATTCGGTGAACTTCGAGTTACTTCGACAACGACACTAACACCTTCACACCCATTGCCACAGCAATTCGTTCCACCGTCGCCAGTGTGGCATTTGGATCTGGATCGTTCCAGAGTTTACTCAAATTTCCACGGGCAATTCCGCAGCGCTCTTCAAGCTGGGCGAGACTAAGCTGCTGACGGTCTTTTTCTTCCAACAGCAGTGCCAGCGTTTGCTTTGCCAGCGTCTCGGTCTTCTCAGCTCGCAACTGAGCAATCTGTGCGCGGTTTGCAGCCATTACGTCGGGCCTGGATTCCTGCGCAATCAATTCCTTCATTCGCTTCTTTTGTTCTGCGGTTGGCTCGCGTCGTTTTGACATTTCAGCGGTTCCTTTCTGGAGTTTCATAGGCCGACACCGGCAGAACAAGGATTTTTTCATCGTCGGCCCATTCGAAAACGACGACGATGTGTCGCCCGTCTTCTGTGTAACCAAAGCGAAGTGGCAATCCTGTCGTATTACTGATGGCTTTGCCTTCGAAATTTTCAAACACGAATTCGAAGTCTCCGGGTGTCAACCCATGCTGAGCAATGTGTTCCACATTGTCGCCCGGTTCGTCTGACCACAGGTATTCATAATAGGCCATTAACTCTGCCCCTCACTTCGGTGTTGTGAAATAATATATCGACAGGGGCGTGTGTTATCAATATCAATAACAGTTTTCAGACTTTGGAACGCCTTGCCTCTGCGTTTGGGAAATATGTCGTTCTGTCGGCTCAGGATGCGGTTTAACGTCGCTCTGGGGGCCGACCTGCGAAGTGCCCGACCGCCGAAGCGACGAAGTGCCTGGGAAGCGACGAAGTGCCTGGCACCGCTGGGGCCTGGACTTTCGCCGTAAGGCGAACCCAAGGGCGGACGTCCGCTCAACGGCGATGCGTTGCGATCCAATCAACGTGAATCTGGTCGCAGGTCGCGACAAGTCGCGAAGTCCTTTCCGGCAGAAAGGACCTACCTCGGCGCAGGGCTTCCAACGACTCGGCGCGATGCGTGTTTTGGAAATGCTGGTCGATGGGAGGTGGCTCGGAGGACTGACGCCCGGCCGCTCGCCTGTTGTGGTTTCACTCGCTTCGAAATTTCAAACTGTGTCAGGCAATAGTCGGCTGCGCGTGTAGCGAAAAATTTACCGCCAGTAACCGAAGTTTTAGTGGCAAAATATTAAAATCCACTCATCCTTGAGCACCAATGGCTGATATTCTGTGATTTTGGATGAGTATTTGTGCGGGATTCCGTCACTGTGACCAATATGGGGTTGCTATTCTGATTCCAGACGGGTAGCGTCACCCTATCTGAGTTTGATATCAGCTCCAAAAGTCGTTTGAACCGATAGTGTGGGCCACAAAGCATTCTTGAAGACGATCAAATCTGAATCTGAGTGTTTCTTGCAGCATGCATCTTTGTTTAATGGAAATTTGAGTCTTCGAATTCAGTCTTTTTGAAGGCTGCCGTGTGGTAGCAATATTTGTGTTTGGGTAGCTGCAAAGCTCAAGGGTTTAGTGAATGAGTAAGAACATTTTTGTTGGTAGCCTGGCTTGGGGAACGACGTCAGAAGGAATCGAGCAGGCATTCGCTCGATTCGGCGTTGTTACATCTGCAAAGGTGATCAGTGACCGCGAAACCGGTCGTTCAAAGGGATTTGCTTTCGTTGAAATGGAAACTGGTGGCGACGAAGCAATTAAAGGACTGAACGGATCAGATCTGGACGGTCGTCAGATTGTTGTCAACGAAGCCCGGCCTCGTGAAGAACGAAGCGGTGGCGGCGGTGGCGGCGGTGGTGGTGGCTACGGCGGTGGTGGCGGCGGCCGAAGTGGCGGCGGTGGCGGTGGCTACGGTGGTGGTGGCGGCGGACGCAGTGGTGGCGGTGGCGGTGGACGCGATCGTTACTAATCTGCTTCCAACTGGAACCAGAATCTGAAGACATAACCGCGTTAGCGGGGAAGTCATCAAAATATAAAAGGGTGGTGAATCGAAATGATTCACCACCCTTTTTTTGTTCCGAACGCAGCTCAAATTACATCATAATCGTTTGAACGCGGTCAGGTCCCACGGAGACCAATTCCACCGGTTTACCAACAAGCTGTTGGACGTCATTGACGTATTGTTGAGCATTTGCCGGCAGATCTGCAAACTTCGTGATGCCGGTGATATCTTCTTTCCAACCGGGAACACGACGCAGCACTGGTTTGGCAGCCGCAAGGTCTTCGCAGCGGCTTGGCATGTCGCGAGTGATCTGGCCGTTGATGTTGTAAGCTTCGCAGATAAACAGTTCATCGAAACCGCTCAGCACATCCAGCAAAGCAATGGCGATGGAATCCACGCCACTGATCCGCGAGCTATAGCGAGTTGCCACGGCATCCAGCCAGCCGCAGCGTCGAGGTCGGCCGGTGACAGTGCCAAATTCATTGCCCGCAGTGCGAATTCGCTGGCCGATTTCATTGTCGAGTTCTGAGGGAAACGGTCCGCCGCCGACACGTGTCGTATAAGCCTTGGCGACGCCAATCATTTTCTTAATCTCGCGTTCCGGTACACCACTGCCGCTGTGAATACCGCAGCCGGAACTATTGGACGACGTGACATATGGGAACGTGCCGTGATCCACATCCAGCAGACTTCCCTGAGCCCCTTCGAACAACAACCACTTGCCGTTTTCAAGAGCGTCCAGCAGATAAGTTGTGGAATCAGCCACCATCGGGCGGATTCTGTCGGCGGCCGTTGAGTACTCTGCAATGATCGCATCAACATTCATCTGTTCGCCATCAGGATTGAGAGCATTCAGGATGATTTGCTTGAAGGGAACGATCTCACGCACCTTTGCGGCGAAGGCGTCACGATTGATCAGATCGCCGATGCGAATCGCATGAGACCGTCCGACTTTGTCACGGTAACACGTGCCAATACCACGCATCGTGGTACCGATTGCGGCAGCTCCGCGAGATTTCTCCAAGGCGGCTTCTTCAAGCAGGTGCCAGGGGCAGATCACGTGAGCGCGATCACTGATCATCAGGCGATCGCTGCAATCCTGTCCGCCGGCTTTCAGTCCGTCAAGTTCTTTCAGGACCGCATGAGGATTCACAACAACGCCCGGTGCGATCACGGATTTCACGTGGCTGTGCAGGATACCGGTCGGCAGCAGGCTGAGCTTGTAAGTATGGCCATCAAATTTGACCGTGTGACCGGCGTTGTTTCCGCCTTGATAACGCACGACGATGTTATGTTTTTCTGTCAGCAGATCGACGACCTTGCCTTTGGCTTCGTCACCCCACTGTAGTCCAATCACTGATGTTGCCGGCACAGAATCACTCTCAAAGAAAAAGAACGGCTTCCCGTGAACGCCGCTGTCGAGACTCCGATGCGGTCGTCGCAAAAAGAAACCGGACATCGGTACACACCGACGTCTGGTCAGGAGGCGGGCAAATTGTACAGTTCAACGACGATTTCAAAAGCGGGGACGCCTGTTTTTTGCCAGACGGTTCAGAGCGGATCAATTGGGAAGGAATTGCAACGATTGACGGTCAAAAAAAGTTCACACTGTTGCGGATCTCCCCCGGCAGGCTGTCAGTTTAATGTGTATTCGCAACCCGAAAAGTCAGTGAGGGATGGAATCGCCTGCATTCTTCCTCTCAAATCCCTCGCTGACGCGTCGGGTTACGATTAAAGCGACAGCCTGCAAGCAATGTCTCACGACCGCCGTAACGCATCGTTCAACCCATCTTCAATCGAATCGAATTTGAAAGCAATCCCCAGAGCTTCACGAACGATACTAACGACACGGCGATTTCCACCTCGACGCTTCGACGTCACTGGTTGTGATGCAGGAGTCGTCTCTGCAGTTGATTCGGAAGACACCGTAAATACTGGTGCGGGAGCGTGAGCCAACTTTGCCAATGCCCGATAATAGTCGCCGCGAGTTGCGCTCTTGTTGCCGACAACGTTCATCAGCGAAGGCGGCGATTCCATTCTGCTGACAGCATCAATGGCCGAGACCGCATCATCGACATGGATCAGGTTCAGCCATTCATCCGGCGGTGATGTGATCGGAGTGTTATTGCGAAGATCTTCAAGGCGACGCAGCAGTCGATGCGGTCCATAGATTCCAGCCAATCGAAGAATCGAAACACTCGTGGAGCTTCGCAAAGAATACTCCTGCAGAAGTTCCTCGGCCGCCACGCACGCCTGACCGCCTTCGGCTGTTGGATTCGGAACCGTATTTTCATCGACGTCCTGTTCATGACCATTGCCGTAAACGCTTGTGCTGGATGTATACAAAACTCTTCTGCCGTTTTCATCGCCACGAACTGGCAGGGCGTTCAGTAGACGTTTCAGACCATCGATCCAAATCGCCTGACGTGACGATCCCGAAGACCTTTCAAACCCAACACTCCAGAGAACGACATCCACGTCCGGCAGTGTCGGAATTGTTGTCTCCGCCATATCAAAAACGATGGGTTCAATTCCTTCTTTGCTCAGTTCTTTGGCTTTTTCGACACTGCGGGTAATCGCGTGGACCTGCAGTCCGTGTTCTTTCCAGACGCGAGCCGATCGGTGCCCGACATAACCGCAGCCTGCGATCAAGGCAGTTTTCGGAATCTTCACAATTCACTCCTGTTTCTTAACGAAAGGTCAACGCAGGTTGCGGAAAAATCGTATTTCAAATAGCTTAACAACGTCGCTGCATGAGTCAGCAGGTTGTGCGACCGGCGACGGACAAGAATGTCCAACATCACACAGGGAAGAGTATATGATCGAACAGGTCTCTCACCCAGCCACTAAATTGTTCGTACTTGATACGAACGTGATTTTGCACGACGCCGGTTGTCTGCAGAACTTTGAAGACAACGACATTGCCGTTCCGATCACGGTTCTTGAAGAACTGGATCGTTTCAAGAAAGGCAATGAAGACATTAATTTTCAGGCTCGCTCTTTCCTTCGCCGCCTGGATGAACTTACCGGCGACGTACTTTCGCCAGACGGTATTGCCATCGGCGAGGGTCTCGGAAAAATCCGGATTGCGATGAAAGCCAATCATCAGCAGCGGATGATTGATGCATTCCTTGAAGACTGCCCTGATCATCGTATCCTCGACATCGCATTGACACTGCAACACGATGAAGAACCGCGTGTTGTGGTACTGGTGACGAAAGATACGAATCTTCGAATGAAGGCAAAATCCCTTGGCATCCGCGCTCAGGATTACAGCACGGACAAGGTCGAGAGCATAGATAAGCTCTATTCCGGAAAACGATTACTCGAAGGACTTTCATCAAGTGTGCTTGAACAGTTCTTTCACGGCGAAGGGATCGTGGCAGCCGATCAATTGGATTGTGTCAAACAGCCAATTGCGAATGAGAATTTCGTCATGCGAAATGGATCGAAGTCTGTCATTGCGACATACAATCCACATTTGAAATCGTTTGTTCGAATCGATCGCGTCGATGCATCCTGGGTCACACCTCGCAATGCCGAACAATCATTCGCGCTGCGTGCCTTGATGAATGATGAGATCAAGCTCGTCACGTTAACAGGCAAGGCTGGTTCAGGAAAGACGTTGCTGGCTCTGGCCGCTGCACTGGAATGTAAGAAACGCTATCGCCAGATTCTTCTCGCGCGACCAGCGGTGCCGCTCAGCAATCGCGATCTGGGATTTCTGCCCGGCGACATTCAGGCCAAGCTTGATCCTTACATGCAGCCGCTGTACGACAACATGGCCGTCATGCGACCGCCGTTATCGGAACTCAGCGGCGGTCCCAAAGTTCAGGATCTGCTCGCGGAACATCACCTGGAAGTGACGCCTCTGGCCTACATTCGCGGTCGCAGTTTGCAGCGAGTCTTCTTTATCGTGGACGAAGCACAGAATCTAAATCCCCACGAAATCAAAACCATCATCACGCGTGCCGGAGAAGGCACGAAGATCGTGTTCACGGGCGATATTCAACAGATCGATCATCCGTATCTGGATTCTCTGTCGAACGGTCTGAGCTATCTTATTGACCGCATGGTTGGCCAGCCGCTGTTCGCTCACGTGACGCTCGAAAAAGGCGAACGCAGCGAACTGGCGGAGCTGGCGAGCAACCTGCTTTAAGACGGTCGGCACTGATCTGTAGCGATCGTCACCAGCGGTCTGTTGATTTAGTCTCAGCCGAGATTGCTTCTGTTTATGAGTCGTTGAAAGTGAATAAGTGCCAATAACAGATACAAAAACAGCAGATATCGTCATCATCAGCTGCAACACTGACGCTGCGTTTCGCGATCTGTTGCTGACGTTACGGCACGACTTGCGGATGCGAGTTGTTGCCGAATTTCAGACGCTATCAGCGGCACTGCAGGCCGGCCTTGGCCAAACATTGGCAGCCGATTTTGTTGTGGTGTTGCAATCGTACTCCGATGAATATGCTCAGGATCAGATCAATGATTTTATCGGACGGCTGTTATTTGCGCGCATCATGGTTTGCTATGGCCCATGGTGTACAGCGGATGGACGCAGCCATGAACTGTGGCCCGTCGCGTTTCGAGTCCCCGTTGCATCTGCTGCAGCGTTGATCGAATTGGAGCTTACTGGTTTTCTGACTGGCGATCAGCCGTTGTTTCCAATGTCCGCCGGTGAAGAAGTCTTCGCACACCGCAGCGTGTTTCCCAGCGTGAAAGAAACAACGAGCCGTCGTCAGGTAATCGTCGTGTCAGACGATGCAGAGATCCGCAGGACGGTGACAGGCATACTTCATGCCTTGAACTGCGAATGTGTGGCACTACCGATGCTGGTCCCGATAGTGCGTTCGCACTTAAATACGTGTGCCGCAGCAGTGAGCCTGGCAGTCATCGATCTGGACGGCCCACGCGACAACATTGACCCATGCCTTGACCTGCTGCACAACGAGTTCCAGATTAAGCAAGTGTCCGGCATGTCCGTATTTGCTGCCTCACTTGCAAGGAGTAAATTTGCTTCAGGGTCACCAACTGGATTTTTCGCGGTGTCAGAACTGATCGAAAAGACTGAGTTGCTGGCTCAGTTGCAACAAGTTTGATTTTGGCTGCACCTAAGACGACATTGCGACGGCCGTTGACGTCTGCCGCCGCCTTCAGGCAACGATCTTAGGACTCGTCCTGAATTAAGATACGAAAAAGTACGTCAGGCTTTTTCGCCTGACAAGCAAAAGAATATCTCAGCATAGAAACTCTGACGCACTTAATTTCAGCCCCCTTCCTGAACGGCCACGGACTCAACGGTTACGACAAGGACGTTAGCGACGTCTGACTGATCCAGAGCATAGGATGCTCGATCATGAGTCGGTCTTAGCGCAGCATTTTTTGTACTTTTTTCCGCTGCCGCAGGGACAGGGATCGTTACGGCCGACTTTGGGGCCGTCGAGCCGGATCGTGGACGTCACTCCCGATGGTTCGCGATAATTTTCATCATCAGACTCATCAGACTCATCGAGCGCCGGGAGAACTCCTGACTGTTCGAACTCCGTCAATTGATAGGGGCTAAGCCGATCACGCACACTCAGCCACAGTTTTCTGAACTCTTCGTCGCCCGAGAGGGCGTCTTCTTCGTCTTCACTCCAGTCATCTTCCGAATCGTTGTCTTCGGACTGAGAACCAGTCCAATTCCAGGCACGCAGCTCAGTCACGGTATTCTCAATACGATCTGAATGGTGGTTCTCAAGAATTTGTGAGTAGGTATTATTTCCATTGGAAAGAGCGTCCTTAATCTCCTCCGTGCAGATCCAGATCTCTTCCATTTCGCCTTCGTCACACGCATCAACAAGGGTTTGGCGTGCCTGAGATGCCCCCAGATCCATTAGCGAATTGGCGATCCATGTCGTCAGAACTGTGTCGGCGGACTCCCGGCTTTCCTGCAGCCAGTCGAGCAACAACGCAATCGCTTGATTGCGATCAATCTTGCCTTCGGTGACCATCCAGACGATCGCTTCGACCGCGTCACGACGTACGATCTCATTCACTTCGGGATTGCTGATGAGAGTCTTAAGTTGGCCAGGCTCATCAGCGAATCGTGCCAGAATCTGGGCCATGTCTTGATCAATGATGTCCAGGAAACAGTCTACTACGCTTTGATCGCAGTCACTCAGGAGGTCGAGGAGTGTGGGAAGAATCTCCTGACTGCCAAACTCCGTCAACAAATACAACGCAACTATGTGGGCGTGAGTTTCCGGCAAGTCACTGTCAGCCGATCGACGTTTAGCGAGTTCCGGAACCTCCTGAATGATGTGGATCAGAGACGGTTTGATTTCTTCGCGGTGTTCTCTTGCCCACCGGATCGCATTCTCTGGAAGCTGGACAAATGGCTGGCAAATTTCCTCAAGGACGCTGTCCAGAGTCTGATCGTCCGACCGTTTCTCGCTGAACAATGGAAGCGAGCCTAAACTATCCGCTGAGATATTTGCGTTGTATTGAAGAAAGGCATCTTTCGCCTCTTCGAATGCAGCCAAGCCCTTGGCCAATTGTCTTTCGAAGCAACGTTCGCCGATCCATGTTTCGTCCACCAGATCGGCATCTTCAGCGGCCTTCACGTCGTTGCGAGCCTCTTCTGCCAGAAGCATCCCAAGCACCTCAACTGTGCTTGTGGCAACCTCAGTATCCCCTTGGTCGATTGCGATCCTGAGCCGATCACGCAGGAACTGAATCGCGACTTCACGAGAGATGCGTTGCAGGCAAACCATCCCGAAGACGGCTTCCACAAAGGCATCACGCACAAATTCATACACTTCCGGATCGTCGATCGCGGGTGCAAGCTGTTCTGGCCCTTCGGCAAGGCGAGCTGCAACATGTTTCAGATCTTCTGTAATGAAATCTCCGTAGAGGTCTTCTGCCTCTGCGGAGCACATTGATAAAAGGATTGCCGGGAAGGCCTCTTTCGCATCGAACTCCGTCAGCAGAATCAAGGCCGCAATGTGCCCGAAGGTCGCGACAATATCATCATCCTCGCTGGCTTTTGTCGCGTCATGAATCTCGGCAATCAACCCAGGAATGATTTCATCTCGGTGAAGTCTGGCGGCCTCAATGGCGGCTTCCGGGAACACGTTGTCGCAGTGTTTCAGATCTCGCAGAATCTGACGGCACGTCGTATTTACTGACATAGTTATTGTCTTCCTTGAACAAGGTTGGAAATCGATATCAAATTACTTGGCATCACGCAGACACGAGGCTCAAAACGCGCTGGCGAAACAAAGAGAGTCGTTCTTTGCTCAACATTTAGGTGGATTGTAGTGTCGAAAGCCGATTCTTGAAAAGCCTCCCGAATCGAGAGAACACACGACCAACCCATGGGGCGTTGTACCAAGGCAAGCGTTCAAATTTTGCAAACATTCCATTCTTGAAAATCACCGAGCCAATTCATCAAACGTTAACAATCCATTCCGATAATCGTCAGCGTCGTGAGACTGATCGATGCCGGTCCTGTGGTGTTGACATATTTGGTCTTTGTGAGTTGCTTCTGAAGCCTGCCGGTTCGCCCCGCAGGCTGTTGATTTCATCCCAACCCGAAGCGTCAGCGAGGGATGTTTGTGGAAAACGCTGGTGATTTTTTCCCTCACTTACGTGTCGGGTTGTGAAAACCCATTAAATCGACAGCCGGCCCCTTTGAGTGGAGTGTTTCCGCTCGAATCGATTTGTGGGTCCGGCTACACGCATTTCGATGCCGCAGTTTCTTTATCTGAATGGAGAATTGTTAATGAAGAAGTTTAGGTTTCAGGCGGCTCAGGCGAGTCCACGACGTGGATTTACTTTGATTGAACTGCTGGTTGTGATTGCCATCATTGCAATCCTGATTGCCCTGCTGCTGCCAGCCGTTCAACAGGCTCGCGAGTCAGCCCGCCGCACGCAGTGCAAGAACAACCTGAAACAGATTGGCCTGGCTGTTCACAACTTTGAAAGTACTTACAGCTATCTGCCACATTCTGGTCAGTGTGACAGCACCGGAGGAGCTGGAACGACGTACATGACCCAGTCGACAGCAACTCTGCTGTTGCCTTACATTGAGCAAGCTAATGTTTATAATCAGATGGACCATACTTTAACCTTTGCAAACATGGCTACTGCTGGTTACACAACGACGAACATCAATCCCAATGCCCTCGGTCGAATCTACAACGATGCCGGACACGCGGCGACTCTGGCTGCAGCGCGGTCGCAGATTCCAGCGTTTATCTGTCCAAGCACCCCGATTGATCCGGGTGTTCGTGCTCCAGACGGCTTTGGAGTTTGGGATTACATGTTTATCGCCGTGACGGACATGGAAGATGGCTCGGTTGCTGGTGGTACAGATCCGATTGGGACGCGACCAACATCATCTGCTCGTCGTTTAGTGATGACTCAGCAGGGATTCTTGTCCTGCGACAAGAATCGTAAGTTTGGTTCAATCACTGACGGCACATCAAACACGATTCTGTGTATTGAAGATTGTGGCCGGGCTCATCCATCCGCAGGGAGAGTTGGTTCATTGTCATCACGTCCTTCTCCTAACGGCGAAGGTCCAGCGTGGAGTGGAGGCACAACCGGCGGCCGACGTATGTATGCCTGGGCCGATCCTGATGCCGTCACAAACGGACTGTCTGGTCCAAGCAACGCGCTTGCTCCTGGTTCACGACTGGCACGCGTCAACAATTTCAACGTTCCGCTCGGTGGCCCGCCAGAATGTCTTTGGACCAACAACAACTGCGGTCCAAACGATGAGCCGTACAGTTGGCACGTTGGCGGATGTCAAGCAGCCTTGGGTGATGGGTCCGTGAGATTCCTGAGCGAGAACATGGACGTTTTGGTTCTGAAGCGGATTGCAGGCTGTCAGGATGGATTTGTGACCGGCGAGTACTAGTCACGCCGGGATCAGGCGCACTCGTGGTGCCAATCAATCTGGTATCTTCGCCGCTGAAAGCTGTTGTCAGCGGCCTTTTCTTTGAAAGGGTTATTTGATGCGTTCCTGGACTTTCTTTGTGTTGCTGGCACTCTGTGGATGTGGCGGTGTTAATCCGGGCGTGAATCCGGACCCAATTGACGTGATCGTCAACGTGTCTGTTGCCGGAAAACCTGCGGATGATCTGAAGTTTAATTTCCAGCCAACCGGGCCCGGTGCGCTTCCCGCTGTCTTTGACATCGTTGAGGGTATTGCAACTGCGAAAGTGACGCCCGGAAAGTACACCTATTTCGTGACCGCAGGAGAGTCTCCTGAAAACTTCGACAGTGTCCCGACAGCTTACCACCAGGGTTCTATGGAACGACAACTTGAGGTCAAGCCTGGTGAAATGATTGAGATTAAGCTTGATTGAGCAAGTTTCTGAGCCACATGCATTCAACTGTCTGCGCATTTGATCAATTCATGATTCAAACGTAGCAAGTTTTGCTCCCTTTTGCGGCTGGTTTTTCTAAGTGGAAATTCTGTCTAGAAAAAACCAGGCTCTGGGCGAATGAGGCGTCGTTGCCAAATCGATTCTGAACGAATGCAAATCTTGTGTTGGGAAGTGTGCATGAATCGCGCAAATCTTGTCCTGTCTTTCATCTGGCTGACATTTTAGCCGGTTGGCTTCGCAGGTGAATGGCCGCAGTTCCGTGGGCCCAATGCCAGTGGCGTGACGAATGATCCTGATGCACCGACACGTTGGAGCACGAACGAAAACCTGCTGTGGCAGACGGACATTCCTGGAGCTGGGTGGTCCAGTTCTGTCCTGATCGACGGCAAACGTTTTGTGACGACGGCGGTCACGGACGGGCCACAAAACTCGGCGAGCGACTATCGCTGGGAGGTCTTGTGTCTGGATTCGAAAACTGGAAAAATTCTGTGGACGAAAGCGGCTCTCGAAGGCAAGCCGCGGTTGGAAACCGATCGCGATAACACGTACGCTTCTGAGACGCCGGTCAGCGATGGGAAATATGTCGTCGCGTATTTCGGCATGATGGGCATGTTCTGCTACGACCTTGACGGAGCATTGATTTGGAAAAAGGACCTGGGTCTTCATCCCATGGCTCAGGATTGGGGGACGTCGAGTTCGCCCACGATTCTTGACGGTAAAGTCTTCGTCCAGGTCGATAACGAAGAGGCCTCGTTTGTCGTCGCGATTGATATCCGAACTGGCGATGAAGTCTGGCGGCAGCCCCGTGATGAACGATCAAACTGGGGCTCAGCGATCATCTGGGAAAACAGTCAACGCAGGGAACTCGTTACCGGCGGGGCCGTTGTAAGGTCGTATGATCCCAACACAGGAAATCTGCTGTGGCAGGTTGACATTAGTACCTGTCCAAAATCAACTCCGCGTTTTGGCCAAATCGGCTTAAGTGTATTGCCATTACAGTGAATAAAGAGTCACGAAAACATTCTTGGACAGGTACTTAGCAACGGCGGCCTCAACGCGACTTAAACGGCCAGCGGCGATTTATTGATCGTGGGTCGTAGCGGCCGCGGCGGGACCAGTTTTTTTGCGATTCGCAGTGGGACTGACGAGCAGCTGGCAACCGCACGCGGTGGCGATTCCGCCTCCCTGGTCGCGTGGAGCACTGGCGATTTTGGCCCGAACCGAGCTTCACCGTTGATCGTTGATGGATTGATTTATTTGCTGGAAGGACGAGGCGGTAAAGCAACGATTGTGGACTCAGCGACGGGAGCCGTGGTGACGCAGGGCCGTATTCCCGACGTGGGCGAGTTTTGGGCTTCGCCATGGTCGAATGAAGGCAAGATCTACTGTCTCGACGCCAGTGGCCAGACTTTCGTCCTGCAACCGGGTCGAACACTCGACGTGGTCGAAAAAAACGTTTTGCCAGTGGCTGACAACGTTCGATTTTTGTCAACGCCTGCGTTGGCTGACGGAACGCTATTCATCCGATCGAGCAAAACACTCTACGCGATCGGCAGCAAGTGATCGCCTTCTAACAGCAGGATTCACTCATTCAGTTCCACTGTCCAGTACGCTTCGCTGATGAACTTTGACCAACTATCAATCCGCGATCCGCGCGAGGCGTATTGCGGTTTCCAGACCGGCCGCACCGGCTTGTGACGCAGTGGCATATGCGCCTGTTCCGGCGTTCGGTTGGCTTTGCGAGAGTTGCATTCGATACAGGCCAGCACGCAGTTTTCCCAGGACGACGTTCCTCCCTGAGCACGCGGCAGAACGTGATCGATGGTCAAATCTTCGCTCGCTGGCAGTCGCTCGCAGTACTGACACATGAATCGGTCTCGCTTGAAGATGTTCCTGCGACTGAAAGTCACTGCGTTCGACGGAACTCGGTCGTAGGACGTCAACACGATGACCTCCGGAACCCGCAGCCGCCTGGACTGCGTACGAATTGCCGGTTCATTTTCATGTGGAACCAGACGAGCCCAGTCGGACCATGTGTACTGCTGATAGTCATCAGGATTGACGATCCGCGCCGTGTCGTTCCAAATTTTGACCAGAGACCTGGCGACGGTGGCAACACCAACCGGCTGCCAATTCCGGTTCAGGACCAGGACCAGAGTCGGTCGAGTCAGGATTTCAGTAAACATAGTATTTCTCCGCAAAAACAAGTTGAGTAAAGAACGCAACCGGCGAATCGCATCGACATGATGCGTGCTGTTTCATGTGTGGCCGTGGTTTGATAGAACTCCATTCGCACAGATCCTGTCGGACGAAGCAGAACTTTTCAGGACATTGGCGAGATTGATCGTTTTAACATCGAGAGATTTAAGTCCAACGCTGAGGTGGCAGGATGTTGCTATTGAGCGAATCACAAATTCAAAATATGCTGGAACAACGTCGCACCGCGATGATTGTTGGTCTGTTGCTGATGGCATTACCCTTTGCATTGCCGAAGGGATGGGGCATTGGTTTCTTCTCAGGATTCACGCTTCTTTCGTTCAGCATCTATGGTTTATGGTTCCAGAGATGGCGTACCGAACCTGGTGTCTGGATGCTTGCAATTCTGCTCACAGTCACGCTGGGCACCTGCGGCCTGTACTTTGAGTATTTACATTGGCAAAAGTTTTTTGCGCCACCTGCACCGAATAAAATTGGTCGGATCATGACTTGGAACGAAATGAGACTGTCCATTGATGCAGCGATCGCCCTTCTGATTCTTTCTCGAACGGTAAAATTCGCATTGTCTGTCGCTGTTGAAAACTGGAAACGCACGCGAATCTTTTAAAGGAACACAAACCGACCCGCCGTGATCGCTGCGTCGGCGATTGCATCGTTGTAGGCTTGGTATATTACGATCGAGTCACCATCGAAGTCGGCGCGGATTTGTCTGTATTCGGACATTGGGTATCAGTTCTCTGGTTATGAGCGGAAGGAGCGGGAGTCGAACCCGCAAGGTATTTTCAAAGTGTTCGACCGGCTTCCAACCGGTTCCCGTCGCCAATCGGGTGGCCCTTCCAATTCGATGAACTCAGTGGTAAGACTCTCAAACGAACGTTGGGTTCGCACCTGGAGAAGTTGTCAGGAAAGGTCTGTTCCTTTAGGGCACATGCGAACCATATCGCTAGCCTCGGGGTCAAAGCCTGTTTGAGTATGAAGATTACAGATTTCCAGACGACACCCATGACTGAATTTCGCTATTTGAATGCCGGAAAGAGCGCCAGTTTTTTCTACGAAGACAAACTGCCAGTCCATCATGCCCAGGTTGATCAACTTCCCAGCGGCGTTGATGCCATCATTGTCACTGCAGATCTTCAGGGGCGAGAGCTTTTTCAGGAAGCGATGGGAGAGCCGCTTCGACTGTTGGGTGAAGTTGTTCCCCAGCGACTCATCGAGATGTGCTTCCAAAACTGAATCTCAATGATCCTGCTCGGATCGGCACCTGGCTCGCCGGTGATTTCTACACAGTGCCTGCTCTTGACAAGCGAGGCGGCACGGGCGATGTGACATCAGTCTGGCGCGCGTTTCATGATCACTTTGCATGGGTTGCTTGCGTCGCTGGAAACCACGACACGTTTGGCGACAGCCCACAGCATCGACCTCGAATTGCAGCGACCGTTCATTACCTTGAAGGCGACATCGTGAACATCGCCGGACTTCGAGTCGCTGGTATTGGCGGAATTATTGGAAATCCCACACGCCATCATCGGCGGTATGAAGATGAATACCTGAAGACTCTGGAGTTGTTACTTGACGATCAGGTCGATGTCCTGCTGATGCACGAAGGGCCGAATGGAACGCAGCCAGACCAGCGCGGAAACACTCGGATCCGCGAGGTTCTGGAGAAGTACGCGCCGAGTCTGGTCGTTCGCGGTCACGCGCATTGGCAGGAGCCGTTCGCCGAATTCGCCTGTGGACTGCAAGTTCTAAACGTCGATGCAAGAATTGTCGTTTTGACTGACTGAGCAAATCGTCCGACATAAGCGGAAGGCCAGGGATTCGAACCCTGATCTGCGGTGAGGGAGAACCGCGTTAGCACGCAGCCCGACAATCCGTGTCCGGCTACCTTCCGTATCAGTGGACTCACTGGGGATCGAACCCACCGTGTTAAAGATTTGAAAGGGGCCGCCATGCCACGGCTCGGCGGAACTCAGTTGATTGACCGAGGTGGGAATCGAACCCGCCTCGCTGGCTTGAGGGGCCGGCATTCTGAACCGCTGGACGAACGGGCCATACGATTGTCATTTGTCAGTGCGCCAGGACGGAGTTGAACCGCCAAAGCCTGAAGGCGGGTGGCAGTCGAACCCACAAAATCACGAAGGTTTCGGGCACCGACCGGCATGGATGCCGGTTGGTCGACGCCGCTTTTTCAGATTGCGTACCGCGTCGTTGTGTGTTGTGAAAAAGCGTCCCCGAGGGGATTCGAACCCCTGATCTCCACCTTGACAGGGTGGCGAGCACTCTGGGCTGCTCCGCGAGGACGTGATCTGAATAGCTCAGGTGGGATTCGAACCCACAGCATCCCTGGTTCTAAGCCAAGGTGGTCTGCCAGTTGCCTACTGAGCCGTACGCCATTTGCGGAATCATCCCACAACATTCGGACCTGGAGTGCTTGACGAGATCGTCTTATTTACTCACATTCCGCACCCTAAAAACAAGGTTGGTAGTGACAGGATAAGTTGAATTTGCGAAGCTGATCAAGTCAGTTTTTTTCAAATTCAGATAAAGGAGAGTGGAATAGATGCCACGACTCGGTTTGACAGTCAGATAGTTGGAGCGTTGCCGGTCATCGTGTCGTATCTGGAGAAGATGCGGCTGGCGGCTGTGATCAATG
>Ga0209702_10003598_pt1 | contig 24138 bp, 21 predicted proteins | sample FRY01_FD_187210 | JGI IMG/M metagenome (GOLD analysis project Ga0209702, IMG submission 187210) | Freshwater microbial communities from Lake Fryxell liftoff mats and glacier meltwater in Antarctica - FRY-01 (SPAdes) (version 2) | ecosystem: Environmental > Aquatic > Freshwater > Ice > Glacier... | reverse complement strand
GCGCTTCTGGGCCGCGCGGCGAGCACGATCTGTCGTGAGCTGGCGCGCGGGCGTCAGGATGACGGTTCGTATTCCCCTCAATCAGCGCGGCTGGTTTACGACGTTCGCCGGACACGATGTCGGCGCAGTCGGAAGCTGGTTGAGGGCGGCGTGCCCCATTCCTTCGTGCACAGCCATCTCGTTCATCGGCGCTGGTCTCCCGAGCAAATTGCGCAGAGACTTCGGCTCATGCATCCCGATGACCCCGCTGCCCGCGTCAGCCACGAGACCATATATGCCGCGATCTACGCGCAGCCGCGTGGCGGCCTGAAAGCCGCGATGACCCTCGCTCTGCGTCAAGGCAAACCCGTGCGTGGGCTCAAGCGCACGACGCTGGCGGGTAGTTCCATGGTCCTGGAATCATTGCGGATTATCAACAGACCTCAGGAAATCGAGGCGCGTCTGGTGCCCGGACATCGGGAAGGTGACTTGATCAAGGGCGCGTTGAATCGTTCCTCGGTGGGCACTTTGATCGAGCGCAAGACCCGTCGTCGTTCTGTGCAAGATGAACGGCAACGGCGCCGAGGCGGTTCTCGACAGCTTCACCCGGCAGATGAAACGGCTGCCGGTCGCGCTCCGCGAAAGCATGACTTATGATCGTGGGTCGGAAATGGCCTGCCACCCCGAACTGGCCCGCCGACTGAAGATCGACATCTGCATCTCGCGATCCCCACGCGCCCTGGCAGCGCGGCAGCAACGAGAACACCAACGGCCTTCGGCGCTACGATTGATCCCCCGGATCAATCGCTTGACGCTTGAAGTGCGCCAGTTCATGCCCAAAGGCACCGATCTCAGCGATGCCAGCCAAACTTGGCTCAACGACGTCGCAGCCCTGATGAACAACCACCCCAGAAAAACCCTCGGCTGGAAAACACCAGCCGAAGCCATGGCCGAAGAAATGGCCGCCTTGAATGAAGCCGTTGCACTTGCAATTTGAATCCGCCCTTTTGCGGCATGCGTGGCGCTCCACGGTCGCTGGCGCGCACAAGAACCCGAAATCATCCGCCAGCCAGTTGGGCACTGTCAGCCCGCTGAGGATCAGCACATCGCAGTCGCCGGAATTGGGCGTCGTGTTGCCGCAAACCAAGCGGGCTTGGCTTGCGGGGGCCGCAGCAATGCAGGTGTCGGCGTGCCAGAGCGCGGAGCCGCGCCGCCGAACAGCACATCATGCCTGGCAGCCTGAAGGACTGGCAGCCTGAAGGACTGGCGACATGTCACGACAGGTGCCCGAAGAGCTTCCTGTCCGCAGCAGGTTTCATCGCAACCACCATGTCCCGGATTTGAAAGGTGACGAAGCCCTGCCCCCGGACTTGACAAACCTGGCGTGGCCTCGCCATTTGCCCGCACTGGAGCATCAAGGAAGTTTTCATGCGCATTGCGATGATCGGAACGGGATATGTCGGGCTTGTCTCGGGGGTCTGTTTCTCGGACTTCGGGCATGAAGTGGTCTGCGTCGACAAGGATGCGCGCAAGATCGCGATGCTGAACCGGGGCGAGGTGCCGATCTACGAGCCCGGTCTCGATGCGCTGATGGCCCGGAATGTCGAGGCGGGGCGGCTGTCGTTCACGCTGGACCTGGACCAGGCCATTGCCGGGGCGGGTGCCGTGTTCATCGCTGTCGGCACACCCACACGGCGCGGTGACGGCCATGCCGATCTGACCTATGTGATGGCGGCGGCAGCGGAAATCGCGCGGGCGGCCAAGGAATACATCGTGGTGGTGACCAAATCCACCGTGCCGGTCGGCACCAACCGCAAGGTGCGCGAGGTAATGGCGGCGGCGAACCCGGAGCTGGATTTCGATGTGGCCTCGAACCCCGAATTCCTGCGCGAGGGTGCTGCGATCGACGATTTCATGCACCCCGACCGGGTGGTGGTGGGCATCGAGACCGACCGCGCCGCCGATGTGATGAAAGAGATCTACCGCCCGCTGTCGCTGCGCGATTTCCCGATTGTCACCACCGATCTGGAAAGCGCCGAAATGATCAAATACGCGGCAAATGCGTTTCTTGCCACCAAGATCACCTTCATCAACGAGATTGCCGCGCTGTGCGAAAAGGTCGGCGCGGATGTGAAGCAGGTCAGCAAGGGCATGGGGCTGGATGGCCGCATCGGCAACAAGTTTCTGCATGCCGGGCCCGGCTATGGCGGGTCTTGCTTTCCGAAAGACACCCGCGCTCTGGCGCGGATCGGCCAGGAACATGGGGTGCCGATGCAGATCACCGAAGCCGTCATCAAGGTGAATGAGGAAATCAAGCGCCGGATGATCGACAAGATCACCGACGTCTGCGGCGGCTCGGTGAACGGCAAGACCATCGCCGTGCTGGGCGTAACCTTCAAACCCAACACCGATGACATGCGCGATGCCCCTTCGCTGACCATCGTGCCCGCGCTGGTGGGTGGTGGTGCGAAGGTGCGCGCGACCGACCCGCAGGGCCGGCATGAGGGCGAGGCGCTGCTGCCGGGGGTGGAATGGATGGCCGATGCCTATGCCGCCGCCGAAGGGGCCGACCTGGTGGTGCTGCTGACCGAATGGAACGAGTTCCGCGCGCTGGATCTGGAACGCATGGCCAAAAGCATGCGCCAGGCCACGATGGCTGATCTGCGCAACATCTATTCGGCCCAGACCACGCAAGAGGCGGGTTTTATCGCCTACGTCTCGGTCGGGCGCTGAGCCTTTCCGCACACGCCCTTCCGGGGGGTGGTGCGGGCTCAGGACCGCCGGCTCAGGCCGGGGGGCGCAGATCGAACACGGTGGGGGCGAAGGGCGGCACGTCCAGCGCCTCGACCCCGGCAAGGAAGGCTTCGGGCTTTGCAGGGTCAAGATGCGCCATCTGCCAGGGCGCGAAGCGCCACCATTGCAGCCGCAGCATGGGCGAGATCAGTTCGGGCGGCAGCCGCCATTTCTTGATGACCGCCGGATTGCCTGCCACCACCGCATAGGGCGGCACATCCTTGGCCACAACGGCATGGGCGGCCACGATGGCCCCGTCGCCGATCGTCACGCCCGCCGCGATCAGCGCGCCATGCCCGATCCAGACATCATTGCCGATCGTGGTGATCTTTGCCCGCGTCGGCGGCTGCGATGCGCGAAACTTGTAGGCGTGATAGGCCTCGGCCCCTTCGAAACCGCCCTTGATGTTGAACATCGCCCCGCCCCGGTAGAAGGCCGGGCTGGTCGACACCCAAGTCAGCGGGTGGTTCTGCCGCCCGATATTGATGTCTTCCCCGAGGGAACAGTAGCGCCCGATGCGCGCGGCAAAGCAGTAGCCCGACACCTGATAGGAAAAGGCGCCAAGTTCGATGGAATGGTGGTATTCGGTCCATTTCAGGCTGCACGGTGCTTCCAGCCGGGTGTGGGCGGGCAGGTTGACCACTTGGGGGCCGCCACGCGGCAGCACCTCGATACCGGCATCCTGAAGTTTGGGGAAAGGCACGGGGATCTTGCTCATGGGCGGGTCTCCGAAAGGGGGGGCAGACCTTCGGCGACGGCATCCAGCACATCGCGCACCGGATCGCTGCCGGGGGCAAGGCGGATCACCCGCCCGTTGGGCGCGCGGGCCACGGCTTCGCCCTGCGCGCCGATGGCAAAGCAGAACACCGGCAGGCCCGTGGCCAGCACCTCATGGGTGGTAAAGGAAAACGTCTCAGGCCAGATCGAGGGGATCAGCCAGCAGGTCACGCCGTAGCGCGCGGCGAGACCGGGAATATCGCTCGGGTGGTAGTCGCCATGCACGCGGACGGCGGACGGCAGCGGATAGGCCGGATCAATATTGCCGATCAGCACCAGCGCACGGCCGGGGTCACTTTCCAGCGCGCGCGCCAGAGCCACCAGCACGGCGGCGCCCTTCTGAAAGCCGATATTGCCCAGCACGGCGATGACAGTGCGGGGGCCATCCGGCAAAGGCCGAGGCTGAAGACAGGGGACCTCGGCCAGCAGGCCATGCGGGCAGACCATCACGCGGTCCGCAGCAGCGGGATAGGCCGCAAGCACATGCGCCCGGCTGTCCTGCGAGAACACCTCCACCTCATCCGCCGCAGCAATCAGCGCGCCCCAGGCCGCCTGCCAGTCGACCAGAGGCACCAGCTGGCCATCGGGGCGCAGGTTTTCATGGGCGCTGTCGGCACGGCCCGCCGTGACCGGGCCGCGATACACCCCGTCGCTGTCCAGCAGGCAGTAGGACGGCGTGACCGGAAAGAAATCATGAAATAGCACTTCGATCCGGTCCTGCGCACCCCGTTTCAGCGCCAGAAGACAGGCCGGCAGATGCACCGGGTCGGGGTCGCCCACCCCGCAGGAATAGATGATCCGGCGGTTTTGCAGCGGGGCCAGCAGCCGCTGGATGAAATCGAAACTGTCCGTGGTTCCGGTCACACATCCTGCCGGGCTGTGCAGATCCAGCCGCCAGCGCTGCGGTCCGCCGACGCGCAGCACGACGGCGGCCCCGCCCGCATCGACCCCGGCGGCGATGCGGCGTTCCAGATCCTTCTCGGCCCCGCCGCCCAGCACATGCGCCAGATAGATGGGCACCGGCCCCTGCGCCCGGCTGGCCACAAAGGCCAGCGCCAGCGCCATGCGCGCGGTGACCAGCGGATCGGCAGCGATGAATTTCTGCACGTCGGCGTCATAACGCGGGTAGCGCTGCGCGATGATGGCATTGTTGGCCTGCACCAGCCGCAGCTTGTCGTCGCTGCCAAAGCTGGTCCCCCCACGGTGTTCCACAAACAGCCCCGGCAGCCCCAGATGCCGCCCCCCCAGTGCGCGCACCTTCTGGCACCAGTCCACCTCTTCACCGTAACCCCGCCCGAAGGCGGTATCGAGACGCGGCACCCGGCGCAGGAAGGCCGGGCTCATCGCCATGCAGAAGCCGACGCCGGTGGGCACCACCGACAGCGTGGCTTCGGGGTGGAAAGTCTGTGCCACAGCGTCGATCGCATCGCCCTGCCCCGGTTCCAGCACCGTACGGGTGCAGATCGCGGGCACCGAGAAAATCTCGGCGTCGTTCGACATCGGCGTCACGCTGGCCACATTCTCATGTTCCAGCATTGGCCGGATCAGCCGCTCGGCCCAGCCTGCGGGCACAAAGGCATCAGAGTTCAGCAGCACCACCGGGTCGCCAAAGGCCAGCGCCTGTTCCAGCCCGCGGTTAACGCTGCCAATGAAGCCAAGGTTGGCGGGGTTCTCGATCAGGGTCACGCGATCCGTGCGCACCCCTGCCCAGCCTTGCAGGAAAGGACGTACCGCGTCATCGGTCGACCCGTCCTCGATCAGCAGCAGATGCCAAGGCAGGGTCGTATGCCGGTCCACCCGGTCCAGCACCTCGGGCAGCAGATGAAACGCATTATACACCGGCAGGATGATGGTGATGCGCTGATCAGCGGGAAAGCCGACGCTGTCCTGCGGTTCGCGGAACAGATGCACCTCCATCGGGCTGGCCACCGGCAGCAGATCAAGCCCCAGCGCGGTCTTGATCCGCGCCCGGTAGACCGGCGCGCGCGTCAGCCGCCAGCGCAGCGCATCGGGCAATGCCTCCAGCACCGCACGCGCGAAGGCCGGCATGAGGCGGCTGCGGGCGCGGCGGATCAGCCGTGCCGGAACCGGGGGCACCTCATGCACGATCTCGCGCCCCTGGTGGTGCAGGATCAGCCGGGCAGGGCCCTGTGGCTGTGCGATGTCCATCTCGAATCCCACGGCGGGGTCGATGCCGAGGGCTGCCGCGACATCCTGCCGATGCAGGCCGGGCCGGGCCGCCGCCTGCGCCGCACCTGCAGCAAGCACGACCCGCGCGGCGGTGGTCCAGCCCTCCAGACGCAGCCGGTTGCCCGCAAGACGGATCAGGTCGACATGGCCGATGGATCCGCCCCGACCATCATGAAGGATGAAACCCGTGCCCCGCACGTCCAGGTGGCGGGAGGCGTAACGATCGAAAAGCCGCTGAATTCTGCTGAAGATCATAGTTCCGTTCGAACCCTGCACATCCCGCCCCGCCTGCCCGGAGGCGACCCGCAGCTTCTGCGAGCGGTGTAGCGGGATAGTGTCAGGCTGTCCACCTGCGGCATCAGAAATGGCGGCGGCGTCAGAAATCGCCGCTACGGCAAAGTTCCGCCACAGCCCGGCGGGGTGGCCAGCACCACCCACAACAGGTAGTATGAGATGTGGAAACGTTGTAGTGATTTTCTGACGATTCCGCCCCCACAGGGCGGAAGGGCCGTGATTCGAATACGCAGGCCGGACAGGAAGATTGGAACAGGATGACGATACGGCGGGTCTTTCGGAGAAGCGTTTTCATTGCCGCATGCCTGCTGCTGTCTGCCTGTTCGCTGCCCCGCGGCGCAGCCCTGCAATCCGAGATTCTGAAAACCGCCGATGATGAAACCGCGCCCTTCGCCGTCTATCCCGTCACGCGTGATTTTTTGCCCCGTCTGGACACCTGGCCGCTGACCGGCGAGGGCCTGCACAGCTGGATCTCGCGCTCGCAGGGCAGGGGCCCCCAGATCATCGCGGCCGGCGACCAGATCGACCTGCTGGTCTGGGACAGCAGCGAGAATTCCCTGCTGATAGGCGGCGGTCAGAAAGCCGTCACGCTGCAAAAGCTGGTGGTGGACAACGACGGCAGGATTTTCATGCCTTATCTGGAACGCGTGATGGTCAGCGGCAAAAGCCCTGAACAGGCGCGCAAAGAGATCCAGGAGCGGCTGACGGTGCTGATCCCTTCGGCGCAGGTGCAGCTGAACCTGACACCGGGGCAGAACAGTTCGGTCGATCTGGTCGGCGGCGTCGGCAAGGCCGGCAGCTTCCCGTTGCCCGCACAGAACTTTACCGTGCTCAATCTGATCGCGCAGGGTGGCGGCGTGGCCTCCACGCTGAAGAACCCGCAGATCCGGCTGATGCGCGGCGGCAGCATCTATGGCACATCGGTGGCGCGGCTGTTTGCCGAACCCAGCCTCGACACCACGCTGCGCGGCGGCGACAAGGTGATCGTGCAGGAGGACAGCCGCTATTTCCTGTCGCTCGGCGCGGCCGGGTCCGAGGCGATCCAGCCCTTCACCAAGGATACCGTATCGGCGCTGGATGCGCTGTCGATCATCGGCGGGATCAGCGACAGCCGTGCTGACCCCAAGGGCATCCTGATCCTGCGCGAATACCCCCAGAAGGCGGTGGCGGGCCTTTCGGGCAAGCCCGGCCCCGACAAGGCGCAGGTGGTGTTCGCACTGGATCTGACAAGCGCGGACGGGCTGTTCAGTGCGCGCAATTTCCGCATCAACCCCGGCGATCTGGTGCTGGCCACCGAAAGCCCGGTCACCAAGGCGCAGACCATTTTCGGCCTGATCGGCAGCAGCTTCGGTCTGGCGCGGCAGATCGGCGCCAACTGACAAGCCAGATGTGCAAAAAGCCCCCCCGGGGCTTTTTTCTGTAACGGCCAAAAACGTGCCGCCTATTTTAGCATATCGCGCAACGCCTTGCCGTAATTATTCTTCTTGAACTGTTCGGCGCGCTTGCCAAGCTGCTCGGGCGTGATCCAGCCGCTGGTAAAGGCAATCTCGTCCGGGCTACCGGTCTGCAATCCCTGGCGCAGTTCCAGCGTCCGCACGAAATTGCCCGCATCCAGCAGGCTGCTGTGCGTGCCGGTATCCAGCCAGGCATAGCCGCGGCCCATGCGGATGATGCTGAGACTGTCCTCGGCCAGATACATCTCCAGCAGCGTGGTGATCTCCAGTTCGCCCCGCTCGGAGGCGGCGACGTTGCGGGCCCGTTCCGGCGCGGTGCCGTCAAGGAAGTAAAGCCCGGTCACGGCATAGTTCGACGGCGGATTGGCCGGCTTTTCGATGATCTGCCGCACGCGGCCGGTCTCGTCAAAGCCCACCACACCGTAGCGTTCCGGGTCGGCCACATGATAGCCGAACACCGTGCCACCGCTTTCCCTGGCGTCGGCCTCGGCCAGCAGGCTCGTCAGACCGTGCCCGAAAAAGATGTTGTCGCCCAGCACCATGGCCGAGGGTGCGCCAGCCAGGAAATCTTCGGCCAGAATATAGGCCTGGGCCAGACCCTCCGGCGCAGGCTGCACGATGTAGCGCAGCGCTATCCCCCATTGTGCCCCGTCGCCCAGAAGCCGGATGAACTGTGCCTGATCCTCGGGCGTGGTGATGATGGCAATCTCGCGTATCCCCGCCAGCATCAGCACGGACAACGGATAATAGATCATCGGCTTGTCATAGACCGGCAGCAGTTGCTTGGAAATGCCAACCGTGATCGGGTAAAGCCGGGTGCCGGAGCCACCGGCCAGAATGATGCCCTTGCGTTGTGTCATTCAGATGCCCTCGCGTTCAAAACCAGACGTCATAAAAAAACCTCCGCGCGGACGCAGAATCATACCCCCGCCCGCAGATCGTCCAGCACGGCCTGCAACGCCATACGCCAATCCGGGCGCGGGATACCGAAAGCCGTGGTCAGATCCGAACAGTCCATCCGCGAATTCAGCGGGCGCACGGCCGGGGTAGGATAAGCGGAAGACGGAACGCCGGTCACAGTCACCTCTTGTCCGCCCATGGCAAATATCGTGCGGGCAAACTCGGCCCAATTGACATCGGGCGCGCCGGAATAGTGGTAGATGCCACTTTTGCCTTCGCCCCGGTGCAGCATGGCCGCCATCGTCAGCAGCGTAGCTGCGATATCGGCGGCCGCAGTCGGCCCGCCGATCTGGTCGGCCACCACGTTCAGCGCCGGGCGGGTGTCGCCCAGACGGCGCATCGTCTTGACGAAATTGTTGCCATGCGCCGAGAACACCCAAGAGGTGCGCAGGATGGCATGCACGCCGCCCGCCGCCTGAACCCCCTGCTCGCCCACCAGTTTGGACCGCCCGTAAGCCCCCAGCGGGCCGGTGGCATCGCCGGGCCGCCAGGGTTCCGTGCCGCCGCCCTCAAAGACGTAATCGGTCGAGACATGCAGAAACGGGATGCCTTTTGCCGCAGCCGCCTGCGCCATGGCAGCGGGCGACGCGCCGTTGATCCGGGTTGCGAGGTCTTCTTCGCTTTCGGCCCGGTCCACGGCGGTGTGGGCGGCGGCGTTGATGACCACATCGGCATCCCTGGCCATCACCGCAGCAGCACAGGCCGCGGGGTCTGACAGATCCGCCTCGGCGCGGGACAGAAGTGTGGCATCCGGGGCTTGCCTGCGCAGTTCCGTGGCCACTTGCCCGGTGGCACCGAAAATCAGGATCTTCATGCTTTCACACCCAGCCGCGCGCCCACACCGGCGCGCTGTTGCAGCGGACGCCACCAGTCCTGATTGTCCAGATACCATTGCACGGTCTTCTCCAGCCCCTGTTCCAGCGTCACCGAGGGCCGCCAGCCCAGTTCCTCGCGGATGCGCGTCGGGTCGATGGCGTAGCGCAGATCATGGCCGGGCCGGTCGGCAACATAGGTGATCTGGTCGGCATAGGCGTGGTTCTTCGGGCGTTTCGCATCCAGAATAGTGCAGATGGTCTGCACGATGTCGATGTTGCGCGCCTCGTTCTCGCCGCCGATGTTGTAGCTGCGGCCAAGCTTGCCGCGTCGCAGCACGGTCAGCAGCGCATCGGCATGATCCTCGACATAAAGCCAGTCGCGCACGTTCATGCCTGCGCCATAGACCGGGATCGGCTCACCCGCCAGCGCCTTCAGGATCACCACCGGCACAAGCTTTTCGGGGAAATGGTAGGGGCCGTAGTTGTTGGAGCAGTTGGTCATCACCACCGGCAGGCCGTAGGTTTCATGCCAGGCACGCACCAGATGGTCGGACGCGGCTTTGCTGGCCGAATAGGGGCTGTTCGGCGCATAGGGAGTGTCTTCGGTGAACTGCCCGGTGTCGCCCAGCGTGCCGAACACCTCGTCGGTGGAGATGTGGTGGAAGCGGAAGCTGTCGGGCCTGCCCTTGGCCATCCAATAGGCCCGCGCCGCCTCCAGCATGTTGAAGGTGCCGTTGATATTCGTTTCGATGAAATCCTTCGGCCCGTCGATGGAACGGTCCACATGAGATTCCGCCGCCAGATGCATCACCGCATCGGGGCGGTGGCTGGCAAAGATCCGGTCCAGCGCGGCGCGGTCGCGGATATCGGCCTGCTCGAAGGCATAGGCCGGGCTCAGCGCCGCCCCGGCCACATTCGCGAGGCAAGCGGCATAGGTCAGGGCATCGACATTGACCACGGCATGGCCATCGCGGATCGCCTGGCGCACCACAGCCGAGCCGATGAACCCGGCCCCGCCGGTGACCAGAAGTTTCATGCCGCATTCTCCAGCGTGAAGGGGGAGGTGAAACCGGCCAGCGCGGGGGCGGCCGCGTCCTTGTCGGACAACAGCGGGGTCACGTCGGCAGGCAGCGGCCAGTCGATGCCGCAGCTGTCCCAGCGCACCGCGCCGTCACAGTCGGGCGCATAGTGATCGGTGCATTTGTAGACGATCTCGGTATCCTCGCCCAGCGTGACGAACCCGTGCAGGAAGCCGGCGGGAATCCACAGCTGGCGGCCATTCGCGAACGACAGTTCCTCGCCGACCCACTGGCCATAGGTCGGGCTGTCGGTGCGGATATCAACCGCCACATCGTAAAGCGCCCCGCGACCGCAGCGCACCAGCTTGCCCTGCGCATGGGGCGGCGACTGGAAATGCAGGCCGCGCACTGTGCCGGTTTTGGCTGACATGGAATGGTTATCCTGCACGAATTCCGGCAGATCGACGCCGACCGCGGCAAGGGTGCGGCGGTTCCAGCTTTCCGAAAAGAAGCCGCGCGCGTCGCCAAAACGGCGTGGCGCCAAAACCAATATTCCTTCGAGTTTTGTTTTGTCGACCTGCACGATGACCTCGTAAATAATATGTCTTGTAATCTTTTGTCCACGTAGCAAGCGCCTCCTGGGCTGTCACGCCCAAAATGCCGCCGCAGACCGGATTCTGCCTATGATGCGGCGGCGCGGCGGCCGATCCAGCCCAGAAAGGCGGCATCGGCGCTGCGCAGCTTCGGCTGGCCGCTGGCCACCCAGACACCGCGCCATTCGGCCTCCAGCGCATAGATGTCATGGCCGGGCATCAGGCTGCGGGCCTGTTCCACCGTGGCGCTGCGCAGGACCGGCGGGCGCACCGGTTCCACCACGCCCTCGCGCAACGTGAAGCGGATGATGTCATCGGGGTCTTCGGCCATGTGGTAATCGGGCAGGTGATCAGCGGCGATCATGGTGCGCAGCATGGCACGGAACACCCGGCGCGGGCTGGCGGAGCCCGATTTCTTCAGCAGCACCTCGACCGAGGCGCGCCAGCTGTCCTGCCGTCCGCAATGCTTGCGCGCGAGTTCGTAGATCCGCCGCTCCAGCGGTTTGCGCAGACGGAAATAGTCGCGGCTCAGCGTCAGCACCGCACGCCCCATCACGGCGCGGAACAGCCAGTCGGACAGCGTGACCGTGACGCTGATCATCCGCCCCGCGCGCGAGCGGCGCACGATCTGCCAGGCCTCGATCAGCCCGAAACCACTGGTCACCTCCAGCCCGCCGGTGGTGATGTTGGTGGTGATGCGGGTGCCCGCCAGGCGCTCGAACGCCTCCAGCAGACGACGGTAGGCATCCCCGCTGGTTTCGCGGTTGGTGGCCACCAGCAGGTCATGGGCGCGCAGCGTCACCACCCGGCTGACCGCGCGCCCGGCATTCAGCCCCGCCATCAGCTGGCTGACGCAATAGATCAGAATGTCCTTGTCATGGATCGTGGCCAGCCCCTTGACCGACGGCACCACCCGGATCGCCACACCGTTATGGGCATAATCCAGCACCCGCAGATCGGGCCGGGTGGCAAGCGAAAACACCGGATGCTCCATCGTGGCCAGATCATCCTTCGGCAGCGCATCAAGAATGTCGCACAAAAAGAAATCAGGTGTCGGGTGGCGGTCAGGCAACAGACCGCCACCGGGCTGCCCCAACGCAAAGCCATCGCCCAGACTATCCTTGCCCGCCATCCGTTCGGCCCCAATGCCCCGGTATCCATGCCTTTGGCCGGTAGACCCGACTCGAAAAGACAAACGTGGTTTCACTGACACCCAGCCTAGAGTTATCCACAGCCCCGGTCCACCCGTCTCAACGGGGGTTCAGAGTCAGGTCGGCGGGGGTTCAGAGTCGGCAGATCGGGGGTTCAGAGTCGGGCAGCACAAGAAACATGTCATAAAAACAAATAATTTCAGTATCTTATAGATATGGATATGAGCTTTAACTACATTGTAACATGAAATTAACACAGAAATAATCTGGCGACGTGACGCAGGGCGGCATCGGTGCCCAACCGGCAGCGCCTTGATCAGCTTAGAAAATAAGATCTTTGTGTGCATTATGTTTCCATATGCTATGATTTAAGGTATATTGCTAAAAACAACGCACACCGGAGCGATGATGGCCAAAGAAGCGCAGGATCAGCCGCCCTATTTCAACATCGACCCCGACCGCGCGCTTGGCGATCTGGGCCCTGCCGTGGCGACTGGTGATTTTGCCCAGATGGCAAAGGCCTGCACGCAGGGCCGGGAAGATCTGGCGTCGCGCGGGATGAACGCCGAGGGGCGCAAGACGCTGCGGCTGTTTTCCAGCTGGGAAATCACGCGCTACCTGATCCCGGTCGCCACCGCACATTTCCGCCGCGTGCTGAAGGCCAACCCCGGCCTGCCGCAGGGCCGGTCGGAAACCGAAGCCGGGGCGAAATGGTTCACGCTGGACGAGGTGCTGCGGCTGCGCGCGCATTTCGGGGCGGAAGGGTCCAAGGCCAAAGAATATCTGCCCTACCGCCCCAAAGGACTACCCGCCAAATTGGTAGCGGTGGCCAATTTCAAGGGCGGCGTCGGCAAGACCTCGACTGCCGCACATCTGGCGATGTCGGCGGCGCTGGACGGCTACAGGGTGCTGGTGATTGATCTGGACAGCCAGGGGTCGATGACCTCGATCTTCGGCGGGCGGGTGAAGGACGAATGGGAAACCGTGTTCCCGCTGCTTGCCCGGCATTACGCGAGCCATCTTCAGGCTGAAAACCGGCTGCGCATGGCAAGGGGCGATACGCCCTATCCGGTGGACGACACGCTGTCGGATGCGCTGAAGGTGCGCGCACCCGATCTGATCCAGAAGACCCACTGGCCCAATATCGACCTGATCGGCGCGCAGTTAAACCTGTACTGGGCGGAATTCCAGATTCCGGTCTGGCGAATGCAGGCGCGCAGCTGGAAATTGTGGGATGGGCTGACCGACATGCTTGCGGCCGACGGAGTGATGGACCGCTATGACATCATCTTTCTCGATACCCCGCCGGCGCTCGGCTATCTGACGATCAACGGGCTGGCGGCGGCGGATGTCCTCCTGGTGCCGCTGGGGGCTTCATTCCTGGAGTTCGACAGCACGGGGCGGTTCTTTGACATGCTGCATTCGACCTTCGCCAGCATCGAGGAGGGCGAGAACATGGCCGCCCGTGCGCTGGGGCGCGAAGGGTTGTCGTTCGAATGGGATGCGGTGCGGGCCGTAATTACCCGTTACGACGGGGCGCAACAGGCCGAGCTTGCCGGGCTGATGCAGGCCTATCTGGGGCGCACCCTCTCGCCCTACCGGCAGGATTTCACTGCGCTGATCGGTCAGGCGGGGGAACAGGTGAACGGCATCTACGAGGCCGATTACCGCGACTTCAACCGCGAGACCTACATGCGCGGGCGCGAAACCTTTGACGAAACCTATGCTGCGTTCAAGCGGTTGTTGCTGGGTATCTGGCGCCGCGAGGAACTGGCGATGCGTGCCGCCGATGCGGCGGGCAGCGCATGACCGTCACAGCCGGAAAAAGGGGGCTCTGATGGCCAGACGCAGGCGGCTGACTCCGGCGCAGCTGGGCTATCTGACAGAAACGTCCTTGCACCCGCCGGGTCTGGCCCCGCTGGGCCTGCCGCCGATCGCGCAGGTGGCGGGCGAAGCTTCGGCCACGGCGGCGCTGCGTGAGGTCAGCGATGCCTTGCAGAGCCTGCGCTCAGAGAGCCTGCGGGTGCAGCGGCTGCCGTTGGACAGCCTGGATGCCGATTATCTGGTGCGCGACCGCATCGCGCTGGACGATGACGAGTTGCAGACCCTGATCGCCAGTCTCCGCGCACGCGGCCAGCAAACCCCGGTGGAGGTGGTGGCGCTGCCGGAGGGGCGCTATGGCCTGATCTCAGGCTGGCGACGGCTGACGGCGCTGCGGCATCTGCACAGCGAAGCCGGCGCTGCGGGGTTCGGCACTGTGCTGGCGCTGATCCGCCAGCCGGAAGGCGCATCCGACGCCTATCTGGCCATGGTCGAGGAAAACGAGATCCGGGTCGATCTGTCCTATTACGAACGGGCCCGGATTGCGGCGCGGGCGGCGGAACTGGGGGTGTTCGGCTCGCCACAGCTGGCGGTGCGGCATCTTTTTGCGTCGGCCAGCCGGGCGAAACGGTCAAAGATCGTGTCTTTCCTCGGCATCCATGAGGCGCTGGATGCGGCACTGCGCTTTCCCTCGGCGCTGTCGGAACGCGCCGGGCTGACGCTGGCGAAGGCGCTGGATGTGGATGCGGGTCTTGCGGCCCGGCTGCGCGACCGCTTGCGCAAGGCGGCCCCCGCCTCTGCGGAGGCCGAGCTGGCATTGCTGGCGCGGGCCACCGCGGCTGTGCCTGCGGTGCCAGCCGAACCTGCGCGGCCTGGACGCGCCCCCGACAGGCCGGATGCCGCTGTTCCTGCGCCCCCTGCTCCGCACCTAGACGGTGTTGTGGTGGTGGCTGCCTTTGCCGCTGAGGGTTTCCAAATCACATTGTCGGGGCGCGGTGTTACGGAAAACCTGCACCAGCGGCTGCTGGACTGGCTTTCGCAGGCACCGTAATTTTGTTTCGCGTGCGAAACAAAAAAATCTAACATATTATAAATAAACAAGATAACAAGATTTTATATGGAAATAGCGCCACCTGTGGCCGCCATGCGACCCTGCGCGTGGGCACCACCCTTGAGGCGCGGCCAAAAATAGTGCAAGAGGATCGTCATGATGCCATGCGTCGTTCTTCCTTCTCTTCATGCTGATGCTAACAGCGTCCTTACCCACAGGGTGCCATATCTATGAGTGCGGATTTGTTCCGGAATGTCGTCGTCGATCCGCAGCGCCAAGCCAAGATGCGCAAGCGCCCCGCCGCTAAAACCTCTTATGTGATCCATTTCACGCCGCGCTCGGGCAGCTCCTGGCTGACCGACATCATCGCGGCCACCGGGCGGTTGAGTGCGGCCAACGAGGCTTTCAACCCCAGTTTTATCCCAAAGATCGCCCAGGCCCTGAATGCCACGGACATGGACAGCTATATTCAGATGCTGTTGCGCCGGTTCAATACCCACGGTGTTTACGGCGTGGAGGTGACGGCGCATCAGATCAATGCGGTGTTCCGTAACTACGCGGCCTTCCATCGGTATTTCGGCGCGGCCCCGTGCTTTTGGCTGGTCCGGCAGGATATTGCCGCGCAGGCCGTATCGCTGGCCAAGATGGTGACAACCAATGTCGCCCACACCAAAGGCCCGGATGCGGAAACGCGGCAATCCGCCGATCAGCGCTTTGTTTATGACGCGGCGCTTATCAAGCGCTGGCTGAAGCATATCCACGCCGCCGAAGTGGCGTCGGAAACCTGGTTTGCCGAATACGGTCTGACCCCGCTGCGCATGAGCTATGAACAGACCACCCGCCTGTCGCCGCTTCAGATGGTCAATGTCATCGCCCGGCATCTGGGCCTGCCCGACATCGCGCCGATGGCCTTTGCCACTCAGCACGGCAAACTGGGAACCGATCAGAATACCAGCTTCGCTGACCGCTTCCGCGAGGAAGAGGCCGCCTTTATGGCGGATATTAACGCACAGCGCGGCCCAATGCTGGCCCGGCTTGACCCGATCGGCGGGACGGTAGTGGATCTGTAGCGGATCACGCGGCCATGCGCCTAGTCCAGATCCTGTTTGCCCACACCCATGTTGTGTTCGTGGTGGGAGATGGCCGCCTCGATATTGTCGTGATAGGTCATTACGCCGTTTTCGAGCACGACACCGACGCTACAGATGCTGCGGAGCATCGGCATGGAATGGCTGACCATGATGGCCCCCGCATCCTGCAGCCGGTCGGTAAGAAAGGCACTGCTTTTGGCACGGAAGGCGGCATCGCCGACGGACGTTACCTCATCGATCAGATAGGTGCCGAAGGGTATGCCCATCGACGCCCCGAAGGTCAGCCGTGACCGCATCCCCGACGAATAGGTGCGGAACGGCAGGTGGAAATGCTTGCCCAGTTCGGCGAAATCTTCAACGAAGCGGATCAGATCGTCGGTATCAACCCCGTAGATGCGCGCAATGAAGCGCACGTTCTGCGCCCCTGTCAGTTCGGGGTGGAAGGAGCCTGCGAAGCCTACCGGCCAAGACACGGTGCCATTGGACAGAATGCGCCCCGAAGTCGGCTCCAGCGTGCCCGCGATCATTTTCAGCAGCGTGGTTTTGCCCGCACCGTTGCGCCCCAGGATGGCGATGCCGGTGCGTGATGGGAAGGTGACGGTGACATCCTTTACCACCGTCTTGCGCTGACCATGCAGCACGAAGGTTTTGGTCAGGTTTTCAAGTCGTACCATGTGCCTCCCCTCAGCGTCGGTCTTTCAGGCTGTAGGCGACCAGTACAAGCACTGCCCAGAGCAGGAAAGCAAACAGTGCGACCAGTGCAAGGATCGTCGGCCGCTGCGGGAACTGCGATTTTTCCGCCAGCGTCGGCCGGATATGCGCCGCCAGATAGCGGCTTTGCCGCTTTGCCTCGGCCAGCGCCCCGTTGTAGGTGGCCTGGGCCGCGGTGTAGGACTGTTCGGCAAATTGCAGGTCCACGATCAACCGTTCATAATCGCCTACCAGATCAGCAAAAACTTCGCCGCCTTCCGCCCCGGTACCGATGCCGACCTTGCGGCGTTCTTCCTCGATCCGGTTCTCGATCACGCGGATCTTGCGTTCGGTCTGGGTGATGCGCGGATCGTCGGCACGGGTGGTTTCGCGCAGGATATCAAGTTCCACCATTGCCGCGCCAAGCTGTTGTTGCAGGGTGTTAAGCAGGCCCATCTGATCGCGGATATCGAGCGTGGGGTCAACGATCTGGTTGGTGTTGCGAAAGGCGGTGATGGCGGCGCGTGCCACTTTCAGTTGCTCTACCGCACTATCAAGATCCAACCGTGCATAGCTGATCGCATCCTCGCGGGCGATATCGGACAGCTGGTTTATCATCGCCGTGCATTCGGCGTAGATCCGTTCGGCAATGTTGCGCGCATCGTTCGGATCGAAGGCCAGCACGCGCAATTCGATCAGACCGCTGGCGGCGTCATAGGAAATTTGTACCATCCTACCCCAATAATCGAGCAGGTCTTCGATCGTGCCGGGGGGCTGGTAGGTGAACAGCGGGTCGGCGCTGTGGCCGGGCTTTGACCAGAGTGTCCGCAGATCCAGATCGGTATCAATCTTCGCCACTAGTTCCTGGCTCTGGATGAATTCATAAAGGATGTCGGTATCTGACGAACTTGACCCCGAAAGCTGCGTGATGCCACCCAGGATTTCCAGCGCCGAACTTGCCTGTTCGTTACGGACCGAGAAGGCAACATAGGACGCATATTGATTGGTGGCCCAGCCCCAGAGATAAAGCGCGGTCGCCGCCGAGGGCAGCAGGACGCACAGCACCAGACTGAACAGGATTCCGAAATGGCGGCGTTTGGTGATGCTTGCGCGCACCGGGGGCGCCACGGGCAGCGGCACGCCTTTCGCCGGGGCAGCGGCCAGAACCGGTTTGCCGGCCGGGGCGACTGAAGGTTGCTGCGGCATCAAAGCCGGCCCGGCGGACAGTCCGGGCCGCAACATCGGCCGCAGTTGCGCCACCCGCGCTTCCTCGGCCTGTGCAGGGGTGGGGCTTGCCACGGCTGGCTTGCCCGGTGCCGCCCTGGTGGCGGGCGGTGGCACCAAGGCTGGTTTGCCAAGCGCGGCCTTAGCCATGCGGGGCGCAGGCCTTGCGGTGGCAGCAGCAGGCGCCACAGGGCGAGTGTCTGTCGTGTCGGAGGACGCGGCGGGGCCGGGCGCTGTGGTGGCTGGCATTAAGGGACGCGTTGCGCCGTCCTCGCCCTTTGGCTGGTCGTCGGATGCGGGATTGGCCGGGGATTTTGGCGTGTTCAACGGACCCTCCGGGGGTGCAGGATTGAAACCATGGCTCAACTCCTACATAATATTCGTATGAGTTTCCAGCATCGTTGAAATGGAGCGTGATGGGTCCGGCATATTCAGGGGCTTCGGCCACACCCGATCTTAGATCGGTGACCCGTCAGCGCAGCTTTGGCACGCTGCGTTCCGTATCTGCACTGGTGCTGCGTGAAATGGCCACATCCTATGGCAAATCGCCAGGCGGCTACATCTGGGCTCTTCTGGAGCCGATCGCCGGTATCGCGCTGATGTCGCTGGTGTTCTCGGTGATGGTACGCTCGCCCCCGCTGGGGATCAATTTTCCGATCTTCTATGCGACGGGTATGCTGCCGTTCGTGCTTTACCAGTCGGTCAGCGGCAAGATGACTGCGGCGATCATGTTTTCCCGGCCGCTGCTGGTCTATCCCAGCGTGACCTTCGTTGATGCGCTGATTGCCCGTTTCCTGCTGAACTTCCTGACCGAACTGCTGGTTTCCTATATCGTTTTTACGGGAATCTGTCTGTTTTTCGAGACACGGACATCGGTTGATCTGCCGGCTATCCTGCTGGGGTTTTCCATGGCTGCGGCGCTGGCGATCGGGATAGGCACGATGAATTGCTTTCTTGTTTCGATGTTCCCGCTTTGGCAGCGGGCCTGGAGCATTCTGACCACACCGCTGATGATTATCTCTTGCATCTTTTTCACCTTTGACTCGGTGCCCGAGCCGTTCCGCAGCTATCTGTGGTACAATCCGATCATCCATATCGTGGGGCAGATGCGGTCTGGCTTCTATGTCACTTACGACGCGCCCTATGTCAGCCCGCTTTATATCTTCGGGCTTGGCCTGGTTCTGACCACACTGGGCCTTGTATTCCTGCGCCGGTATCACCGCGTCATCCTGAACCCCTGATGCTGCCTGCTGCCGTAACCATCCTGATGGCTACCCGTAACGGTGGCCCCTATCTGGAAGCGCAGTTGGCCTCGTTTCTGGCGCAGGATCGAGGCGACTGGGCGCTGTGGGTCAGTGACGACGCGTCCACAGACGGGACGCGGACACGGCTGGAAGTGTTTCGCGCTGCGCATCCTCAGCGCGACATCCGCCTGCTGGACGGGCCGGGGCGGGGGGCTGCGGCGAATTTTCTGGCGCTGCTGTGCCACCCGGATCTGCCGGACGCCCCGGTGGCGCTGGCCGATCAGGATGACGTCTGGCTGCCGCACCGGCTGTCACGGGCATTGCTGGCCCTGGCGGTGGAGCCTTCGCTGCCCATGCTCTACGGCAGCGCCACCTGGGTGACAGATGCCGATCTGGGCCACCGCCGCCTGTCGCGCCACCGGATGCCACGGCCTGCTTTCGGCAATGCGCTGGTGCAGAACGTGATCGGTGGCAACACAATGGTGCTGAACCCGGCGGCGCTGCGGCTGGCGCGGCTGGCCTCGCAGAGCTGGATCGCTGCAGGGCGTACGGTGCCCTATCACGACTGGTGGCTTTACCTAGTGATGACCGGGGCGGGGGCGGCCATTCACATCGACCCGGAACCGGGGCTGCTATACCGCCAGCACGGCTATAACATGATGGGGGCCTCCGAAGGCAGGCGGGCGCTGTGGCAGCGGCTGGGGGTGGCGGTGCGCGGCGGCTATGGCCAGTGGATGCAGCAGAATGCCGAGGCGCTGGCGGCGGCGGCCCCTCTGCTGACGCCGCAGAACCGGCAACGCCTTGCCACGTTCCGTGCCGGTCTGGGCAGGAGCGGTCTGCGACGGCTGGCCGGGCTCTGGCAGCTGGCGGCACACCGGGAGACGGTGGCTGGCACCCTGGCGCTGTATCTGGCGGCGCTGGCCGGGCGGATCTGAGCATGGCGGTCAAAGCCGTGTGGCGCGAATAGCCTGTTGCCGCAAAGCCATCTGTCGGCACCGGCAGCACCATGCTAGCCTTGCCCCCGTTGTCCGGCCGGTTCACGGCCCTGCATTTGCGATGAGGCCTTTTGCCATGATCTATCCTGTTCTGCTCTGCGGTGGTTCCGGCACGCGGCTCTGGCCGCTGTCACGCCGGAGTTTTCCCAAGCAGTTCACTCCGCTTCTGGGTGAAGAAAGCCTGTTTCAGCTGTCGGCCCGGCGGTTGACGGGGCCGGATTATGCCGCACCGCTGATCCTGACCAATTCCGATTTCCGCTTTATTGTCACGGAACAGCTGGCCGCAGTGGGGGTAGACCCCGGAGCCATCCTGATCGAGCCCGAGGGGCGTAATACGGCGCCTGCCATTCTTGCCGCAGCGCTGCATCTGGCAGCGGCAGACCCCGAAGCCGTAATGCTGGTGGCACCGTCGGACCATGTGATCCCCGATGCGGCGGCGTTCCTGGCCGCGGTGGCGGCGGGACTTGGCGCTGCGCGGGAGGGTGCGCTGGTAACTTTTGGTATCCGGCCTGACCGCGCGGAAACCGGCTATGGCTATCTGGAACTTGACGGCGACGCGGCGGCGTCCGGTCCTCTTGCGCTGAAGCGCTTTGTTGAAAAGCCCGATGCGGCCACCGCGGCGGCCATGCTGGCAGCCGGACATTTCCTGTGGAATGCGGGGATATTCCTGTTCACCGCCCGCGCGATCCTTGCCGCTTTTGCCACCCATGCCCCCAGCCTGATGGGTCCGGTGCGGCAGGCGGTGGACGAGGCTCGCCCTGATCTGGGCTTTCTGCGGCTGGCGGTGGGACCATGGGCTGCGGCCGCAGATATTTCCATCGACTACGCAGTGATGGAAAAAGCCACCAACCTGCGCGTGGTGCCTTTTGCCGACGGCTGGTCGGACCTGGGCGATTGGCAGGCCGTCTGGCATACGGCCACGCAGGATGCGCGCGGTGTCGTCACCTCCGGTGCGGCAACGGCGATCGACTGCACCAATACGCTGCTGCGGTCCGAAAGCGAGGGGGTCGAGATCGTCGGCCTTGGCCTGTCGGGCATCGTGGCGGTGGCGACGGCGGATGCCGTGCTGGTCATCGACAAGGCGCGCGCGCAGGATGTGAAACATGTGGTTGCGGCGCTGAAGGCCCGCGGAGCGAAACAGGCGCAGGAGTTTCCACGCGATCACCGGCCTTGGGGCTGGTTTGACCAGCTGGTGATGGGCGAACGGTTTCAGGTGAAGCGTATCGTTGTGCATCCGGGAGCATCGCTTAGCCTGCAAAGCCATGTCCACCGTTCGGAACACTGGATTGTGGTCGAGGGCACGGCGCTGGTGACGATTGACGCGGAAAAGCGGCTGGTAACGGAAAACCAGTCGGTCTACGTGCCCCTTGGCGCGGTACACCGGATGGAGAACCCCGGCAAAGTGCCGATGGTGCTGATCGAGGTGCAGACCGGCCGCTATCTGGGCGAAGATGACATCATCCGCTACGAGGATGCCTACGCGCGCAATTAGAGTATCCGTCTTGATCAAGCCCCTTTTCGCGCCCATTCCCGGTCATTTTTGATCAGAGTGTTTGCAAGCCCGATGAGCTTTCGCATGCTGATTCACACTGAAGAGCAAAGCTAGTGGATTGATTCCAACAATTGGAACCCCCGATTTCCGGCAGCAATGATTTCGTCCGGGTTTGCACGCCATTTGAAGGGCTTGGCATCTGCGTCGTTGTGCAGTTCGATGAAGCGGTCGATTGCGGTCTTGAGATCATCGACGGATCGGAAGACGCCATGCTTCAACCGGCGGCGGGTGAGTTTGGCGAAGAAGTCCTCGTGAGCCGTTACACCCATCGTGTCGCTATTGCCAATTCCCGTCTGGTCAACATGGAGGGCGGTAAGGTGACGTTCCGCTGGCGCGACTACCGACATGGTCGCCGCCCGAGGCACATGACGCTGGACGCCGGTGAATTCATCCGCCGCTTCCTGCTGCACACCCTGCCGGACGGCGTTCACCGCATCCGTCATTACGGCTTCCTCGCCAACGGACAGCGCGCCGCCCGCCTCGCGGCCTGCAGGGCACTGCTGGCCGACCGGACCTCGCAGGCAGCGGTGCGCACCGCACCCGCGACGAAGGCGCCGCCCGTTCCGCGCCCTTGCCCCTGTTGCGGCCGCCCGATGGCGACGATCACCGTCTGGTATCATGGTCAGAAACCGCCCAACTGGGCATTCTGGAACGACAGTTCATGAGCGCCCGCGACAAACTGCCATCACGCGACCTGCGACCGGCCTCCACGAGGACCGGACCCCCTGTGTCAGGGAAGTTGTCCGCTGCTCTACTTTTCCTCTATTTATCAGGTGGGCGGGATAGGACTATGGTTTGGGATATTCACCGGAACGTAAAGCTGCTGTGCTGAAGCGGATGCTGCCGCCAGCCAACATGGCCATTCGGCAGTTGTCGCAGGAGGAAGGGATCTCCGAGGCGACGCTTCACAAGTGGCGCGCGGAGGCGCGTGGCAAGGGGCAGCTATTGCCGAATGCCGATGCTGGCCCCGAAGGTTGGACCTCGCGCGACAAGTTCGCGGCGGTGCTGGAATCGGCCGCGATGAATGAGGCCGATCTGGCAGATTATTGCCGCCGGCGCGGACTTTTCCCTGAACAGATCAAGGCATGGCGCATGGCCTGCGAGTTGGCGAATGACTGGGACCGCGCCAGCACGGCCAGGCTGAGCCAGGCGACGAAGGAAGAGAAGAAGCGGATCAAGGACCTGGAACGCGAGCTTGCCCGCAAGGACCGCGCACTGGCCGAAACCGCAGCACTTCTGGCTCTCAGAAAAAAGGCGTCAGCGATCTGGGGGGACTTCGATCCCGCATGATCAGCACCCCACATCGCCAAACCGCCACGCTGCTGATCGAAGATGCTATCACCGCTGGTGCGCGGCGTGCCAAAGCTTGTGCCGAGTTGGAGATCAGTGACCGCACCCTGCGGCGCTGGACGAAAGATGGCCAGGTTCATCCTGATCAGCGCCCCCTCGTGCCGCGCCCGGAACCGGCGAACAAGCTGAGCGCGGCGGTGCTGGAAGCCTGTAATTCAACGGAATTTGCAAGCCTTCCACCAAGCCAGATCGTGCCGAAACTGGCCGATCAAGGGCGGTATCTGGCCTCGGAGTCCAGTTTCTATCGCATCCTGCGTGCCGATGGGCAGCAGCAGCATCGTGGTCGGGCCAAGCCGCCGGTTCGGCGCAAACCGCCCACCAGTTACAAGGCCAGCGCGCCCTGCGAGGTCTGGACTTGGGACATAACGTGGATGCCTGGGCCGGTCGCGGGCATGTTCTTCTACCTCTACCTGATCATGGACATCCTCAGCCGGAAAATCGTCGGCTGGGAGGTTCATGAGTGCGAAAGTACGGACTTGGCAGCGGCACTGATCCAAAAGGCGGTCTGGGCAGAGGCTTGCATCTCGCGGCCACTGGTCCTGCACGCCGATAATGGCAGCCCAATGAAGGGTGCCACAATGAAGGTGACGCTGGAAAAGCTGGGCATCACGCCATCCTACAGCCGCCCGCGCGTCAGCAATGATAACCCGTTCTCCGAGGCTCTGTTCCGAACCTGCAAATACCGGCCGGATTGGCCGACCAAGGGCTTTGCCACAAAAGCAGATGCCCAAGCTTGGGTGAAATCCTTCGCGAAATGGTATAACGACGCACACCTGCACAGCGCCATCCGCTTCGTCACCCCGAGCGCGCGCCACGCTGGCCATGATCATGCAACGCTCGCCAACCGTGCCAGTCTCTATGCAAATGCACGCCTGCAAAACCCGGAACGCTGGTCAGGAAAAACCCGCAACTGGCAACCCGCTGGGCACGTCTGGCTCAACCCCGACTGCGAAGCAGGCGCCCCTGAAATGGCCCGTACGGCTGAGCGGAACAGAATACCGTCATAAGGCAGGATTTTCGTCGAGGCACCGGTAGATGGTTGCGGGATGGACTTTGAAGGTCCTGGCAACAGCGCTTATGGATTTTCCGCCGCGA